>Ga0256835_1000159_pt1 | contig 55248 bp, 55 predicted proteins | sample PIR30metaG_FD_185972 | JGI IMG/M metagenome (GOLD analysis project Ga0256835, IMG submission 185972) | Hydrothermal vent microbial communities from East Pacific Rise, Pacific Ocean - PIR-30 | ecosystem: Environmental > Aquatic > Marine > Hydrothermal vents | place: Pacific Ocean: East Pacific...
GCCCCTTGCTGACGGCCTGAATGAACTGCCGGTGAATCTGATCGATTATTTCCTGCAAAAGGGCCTTTTCCTCATCGGTCATGGCACGGGTGGGAGACCCAATGTCTTTGTACGGACCGCTTTTGATGACAACCGGGGTCAGGCCTATCTTATCCATAAGTTGCCGGAAATTTGTAAACCCCATTATCACGCCGATACTTCCGGTGATTGTTCCCGGATTGGCAACGATCCTGTCGGCTGCGGCGGCAATGTAATATCCACCTGATGCAGCCACAGATCCCATGGACGCAACCACTTTTTTGACCTTCTTGGTTTTCATCACTTCGCGATAGATTTCCTGGGAAGGCCCTACCGCTCCGCCAGGAGAATTCACCCGCACCACGATGGATTTTACGGCCTCGGATTCCCGCAGCACCTTCAGCTGCCTGATAGCCTCACGACTGTCTGTTATGGGGCCTTGAATGGTTACCACCCCGACTTTCTCCCCGCTAAAATCAGGTTCATTCTCACTTTTGAGAACGATTCCGGCCACAACGGCAACGGCTGTCACAACCAGGGCCATCATGGCCGAAAACACAAGAATCGAAAACAGGTAGGGATGCCTCCGGGAAAACATGACAGATACCACCTTCCCTTGAATGATTCAGATTTTATCGAAATCTTACGTCTATGCTTCTAAAGTGCGGAAAGCACGCGGTTTGTGAAAACGCCCATCGAAAACGGCCGGCTGGGAAACATACCCAGACCGGCCGTTGGATCTTTTGAACAAAGTTGCGGGTATAAGAACGCTATTCCCCGTTGAGCTTCTCCTGGAGGTTTTCGCGCAGGATTTCGCCGAAAGTGGATGTGGCCGGCCGCATATTGTTCACATATTCACTTAGCAGCTCTTTTTCATCCTCTATCTCCAGGCGCTTTATGGAAAGCCCGATCCGCCTTTCATCGCCGTTTATGTGCATCACCTTGGCAGTAAGCAGGTCACCGACGTTGAACATGCCGACGGGAGTCTTGATCTTTTCCTTGCTGATTTCCGATACATGGACAAGCCCTTCGATACCCTCTTCCAACTCGACGAAGATACCGAAATCAGTTACATTGGTGATGGTGCCGGTTATTTCCTTTCCAACCTCGTACCTTTCGCTGACGGTCTCCCAGGGATCGGGCTGAAGCTGCTTGATCCCCAGGGAGAAACGCTCGTTCTTCTTGTCGATCTCCAGGACTATGGCCTGAACCACGTCGCCTTTCTTGTAAAGCTCGGAGGGATGCTTGATACGCTTTGTCCAGGAAATATCGGATATATGGACCAGACCGTCGATACCTTCATCGATACCTATGAACAGCCCGAAGTCTGTTATATTCTTGATCTTTCCCTCTATTGTGGTGCCAACCGGGTATTTTTCGCTGATCACGTCCCAGGGGTTGGGCACGGCCTGTTTCATCCCCAGCGAAATACGGCGGTTGTCAGGTTTTATATCCAGGACAACGGCTTCGACTTCCTCGCCCACCGAAACCACTTTGGAAGGATGGCGGATCTTGCGCGTCCAGGACATCTCGGAAACATGAATCAGGCCTTCTATGCCCTCTTCGAGCTCCACGAAGGCGCCGTAATCGGTCAGGCTGACCACTCGTCCCGTGACCTTGGCCCCCACGGGGTACTTTTCCGCCGCCGTCAGCCACGGGTCTTCGGTCAGCTGCTTCATTCCCAGAGAGACACGCTCCCGCTCCAGATCGAGGTTGAGAATTTTGACCTCTATCTCGTCGCCGATGGAAAAAAGCTCGGAAGGATGTTTGACCCTCCCCCAGGATATATCGGTGATATGCAACAAGCCGTCCACGCCTCCGAGATCGACGAAGACGCCGTACTCGGTGATGTTCTTGACCACTCCGGGAACGACCTTGCCCTCGTAAATCGAGGCCAAAGTGGCGGCCCGCTTCGCCTCACGCTCGGCTTCCAGGATAACCCGCCTGGAAAGCACGATATTGGACCGCTTGCGGTTGTACTTCAAAATTTTGAAATCGAAGGTTTTACCCACAAGGTCGTCCAGGTTGCGGACAGGCCTCAGGTCTGCCTGGGAACCGGGCAAAAAGGCAATCACCCCTATATCGACGGAAAATCCGCCCTTGACGCGGTTGACGATGGTTCCCTGAATGGGCTCGTCAGCATCGTAGGCCCGCTTGATCTCCTCCCAGACCTTGATTTTTTCAGCCTTTTCCTTGGACAGGACGACCATTTCGTTTTCATCGTCCCACCATTCAACCATGACTTCCACCGAGTCGCCCACGGCGGCCTTGACTTCCCCATTTTCGTCCCTGAACTCGTGGATGGGAATCTGGCCCTCGGATTTGTAGCCGATATCGACCAGGACATTGTCCTTGTCCATGGAGATGATTTTACCGGTGACCACCTCTCCTTCGGCAAAGCGCTTGAAGCTTTCCTCGTAGAGGTTCATCAGTTGCTCCATGCTCTCTTCGCCATCTTCCGGTATCGCATCTTCCGGTGTCGCATCCCCGGCCGCTGTTAGATCATCGGCGCCGGCTGCCTGGCTGGAACTTTCCTGATGGGCTGATTCGCTCGTTTCTTCTTCTTCGGGTTGCTTGTTTGGTTCGTTGTCTACAATCTGATTCATGTTTTTGAAAATACCCCCTAAGCCTGATTTGACACCTGCCTCTCTGGCAGCATAATTGGTGGACTATAGTCAAGGCCGGCTAAAATTGCAACTAGAAAATTACGCCTTCGGCGCAAATGCGTCTCTCCGGTTGCGCGTCAGTTGCAGATTTATAAGCATCAAACGCTTAAAAACAATCCGTCATAAGCATTCCACAATCAGCAAGACAAAATCCAACTTAATTCGCAAAATACAATCTAAAAATTGCGTTCTTTGATAATCCGCAACATCTTATCGACAACCTGCCGGATACCAAGGGCCGAGGAATCTATCCTGACAGCGTCAGCTGCCGGACGCAAGGGGGCGAGATTACGGCTGCTGTCGTTGCGGTCGCGTACGGCGATCTGCCGTTTGATCTCTTCGAGACTGGCGGACATATCCCCCCGCTGACGAAGCTGTTCATACCTGCGCAAAGCCCTTGTTTCCAAGTCGGCATCCAGGAAAAACTTCACCTGGGCCTCCGGGAAAACCACCGTTCCCATGTCGCGCCCTTCGGCAACTATACCGCCTCCCCTTGCCAGGTCGCGCTGAACATCCAGCAGGTACCGCCTTACAACCGGCCGGGCCGAAACAGCCGAGGCCATCATCGACACCTCCGGTGTGCGTATCAGGCCGGTAACGTCCCTTCCGTTGACCTTCAGCCCGCCGTCAGCGAGAAACTCGAATTCAAGGCCCTGACAAAGGCCGGCAAGCGCCTGATCGTCATCCGGCCCCGTCTTACCCTCCAAGGCCAAAAGACCGATTGCCCGATACAGGGCCCCCGTGTCGAGATAACGATAGCCCAGCTGTCTGGCCAACAGCTTGCTGATGGTGGTTTTACCGGCCCCGGCCGGGCCATCGATGGTCACGATCAGATCAGGTGGTATCCGTTTGATCGCCTGCGCCATGGCCTGCTTCACTTTCTTCGGCTTCTTCGGCACGGTTCCGCGAGCCTTTCCAAAACCTTGTCCAGGGCGGCCAGAAAACGATCGTTTTCCCCGGGAAGCCCGATACTGAGCCGGATGTAATCTTCCAGGGCGTAAGATTTCATCCAACGGACGATCACACCTTCGCGCAACAGGGCCTCGAAAACCCGGCCGGCCGGATAGGGCATTTTGATCAGAAAAAAATTCGCCTGGCTGGGATGATACTCGATGCCTCTTTCATCCAGGGCTGTGTACATTCTTTCCAGTTCCCGGTGGATCAGGGCTCTGGTTTTGGCCACAAACCCGGAATCATCCAGGGCGGCCAGGGCGGCGGCCTGGGCCAGGCAATTCACATTGAAAGGCATCCGCACGCGGTTCAAGACCTCTGCCAGCTGCTCCGGCATCAGCCCGTATCCCACCCGCAGTCCCGCCAGTCCGTAAATCTTCGAAAACGTGCGCAGCACGACCACGGGACGCCCCAGCTCCAACAGTTTAAGGCTCCGGACACTTTCAGCGGCCTGCACAAACTCCACGTAGGCTTCGTCCAAAACGACGATCACATCCTCCGGCAGATCGTTCAGGAAAGCCTCGACCCGGCCGTGGTCCAGAACCGTGCCGGTGGGATTGTTGGGGCAGCACAGGAAGACGATGCGCGTCTTTTCGTTTACCGCCCGCGCCATGGCGGCAAGGTCGATGGCCAAATCCTTCAGGGGGACCTTCACCGCCGCGGCCCCTGCGCTGCGGGCCACTATTGAATACATCAGAAAGGAAGGATGAGGAACGACAACCTGGGAATCATCATCGAGAAACACTCTTGCCAGCATGCCCAGCAGATCGTCGGAGCCGTTTCCTATCACCACCTGCGAAGGGCGCAGGTCGAACCGGGCCGCCAGGGCTTCGATCAAGTCATGTCCGGCACCATCCGGATAGCGATTGAGGCCCTCCAGGCGGCTGCGGGCCGCTTCCAATGCTTTCGGGGAAGTCCCCAGCGGATTCTCATTGGAGGCCAGCTTGACGGCATCGCTCACACCGTACTGCCTGGCCAACTCCTCGAGCGGCTTTCCGGGCACGTAGGGATCGATGGCTGCAACGTGCGGTGGAATGCTGAGTTTCATACTGTCCTCGAAATCGCCTCAAAGCGGTTTACCCGGCGGCCTTCACACCTTCTTCCACTGCTTTAAGGTTGAGCGGTATCAGCTTGGCTTTCTTTTGGAATTCGTGCTCTACGCATTTTTTCAAGGTATCGATCGAAACAATTCTGCTGCGTGCCACGAAAGCCGCCAGGGCCACAATGTTGGCCGCCCGCGGGTTGCCGATTTTCTGTGCGATATCCACTACGGGCACCCTCAGCTCATCGACGTCCTGCCGGCCGCAGTCTATGTCGATCAGGGAACTGTTCACCAGAATGACCCCATTTGGCTTGACGGCCGGGGCGAATTTTTCCAGCGAAGGCCTGTTCATGGCCACCAGGTGGAGAGGATTCTTGATTATGGGGGATCCGATTGGCCGGTCACTGATAACCACCGTGCAATAGGCCGTACCACCGCGCATTTCCGGACCGTATGAAGGAATCCAGGCCACCTCAAAGCCCTCTTCCATTGCGGCATGGGCCAGAATCTTGCCGATCAGCAGGATACCCTGACCGCCGAAACCGGCAAACATGACTTCACTTTGCATGACGCCTCCTGAAATTGACATGCCGGCCGGAGAAACTTCCGGCCGGTAATTTGCAGTCGTCTAGTTGTTTTCAGGTGTCTTGAAATCACCCAGGGGATAATAGGGCAACATAGTATCTTCGGCCCATTTTACAGCTTCGACCGGTGTCAGGCCCCAGTTGGTGGGGCAGGTGCTGACCACCTCGACCAGGGAAAAACACTTGTCTTCCAGCTGATAAGTAAAGGCCTTCTTGATGGCCTGTTTGGCTTTCTTGATGTACTTGGGCTTGATTACCGTCTGGCGACTGATGTATCCCGGTGTGGCCAGGGAAGCCAGCAACTCGGCAATCCTGATGGGCATTCCGCTTTCTTCCGTGTTCCGCCCGAAGGGAGAAGTGGTCGTCCGCTGGCCGGGCATGGTCGTGGGGGCCATCTGGCCTCCGGTCATGCCGTAAATGGCGTTGTTCACGAAAATGGTGGTAAATTTCTCACCCCTGTTGGCGGCATGCACGATCTCCCCCATGCCGATACTGGCCAGGTCTCCGTCCCCCTGGTAGGTGAACACGATCAGGTCGGGCCGGACCCTCTTGATACCGGTGGCCATGGCCGGCGCCCGGCCGTGGGCCGCCTCCTGGAAATCGAAGGTGAAATAATTGTACGCCAGAACCGCGCATCCCACCGGAGCAATGCCCACCGTGCGGCCGCGAATGCCAAGTTCGTCTATTACCTCGGCCACCAGCCGGTGAATCACCCCGTGGGTACAACCAGGGCAATAATGGGTGGGCTGGTCCGCCAGCGCCTCTGGTCTGCTGAATAATTTTGCCATGCCTTGCGCTCCTTGGATTGTGTTTGGACAGTTACATCAGCTGTTTGACGGCCTCGATCACTTCTTCCGGCGTGGGCACTTCCCCACCGCATTTGCCGTACCAGTGCACCGGGCATGATCCCCGGACGCTGCGTTCGATGTCATCGACCATCTGCCCCATGCTCATCTCAACGCTCAAAACGGCTTCACACCCCTTTTTGGCCGCAGCCTTGTTGACGGCTTCCTCGGGGAAGGGGAAAACGGTCAGGGGCCGTACGAGCCCCACGGCAAATCCCTGTTCGCCCAGCATATCGATGGCCGTCTTGCAGACCCGGCTCATGGTTCCGTAACTGACGATCAGGACCTTGTAATCGGAGTCTGTGTTGTACTGTTCAAAACGCACCTCTTCCTTCTTCATCTGCTCGTACTTGCGTTTCAAGGCAAGATTGTTTTCGTTGAGTTGAACCGGATCGAGAAAAAGGGACCGCACCAGGTTGCGCTTGTCGCTCTTGCGCGTATCCATACCGGTCGTGGCCCAGTCGTCCTTGTCGGAAGGCTCTGTCTTCAGATGATCCGGAAACTCAACCGGCTCCATCATCTGACCGATGAGGCCGTCTCCCAGGACCATGACCGGATTGCGGTACTTCTCGGCCAGGGGAAAGGCCTGCATGACCATCTCCACGGCCTCCTGGACACTGGCCGGCGCAAGGACCAGAAGGTGCCCGTCACCATGGCCGATACCCCTGGTGGCCTGGTTGTAATCGGCCTGGGAAGGCAGGATACCCCCCAGTCCCGGCCCGCCCCGCATGATATTGACAAACACGGCAGGACACTGGGCGCCGATTATGTAACTTACCCCTTCACTCATCAGGCTTATGCCGGGGCTTGAAGAAGTGGTGAAAACCCTGGCGCCGGCGGCGGCGGCGCCGAAAATCATGTACGACACGGCCACTTCACTTTCACCCTGAAGAAAAACACCTCCCACTTCCGGCATCCTTCGTGACAGGTACTCGGCCACTTCGGACTGAGGGGTGATGGGATAGGCGAAATAATTGAGACAGCCGGCGCGGATGGCCGCCTCGGCAATGGCTTCGTTGCCCTTCATCAACACTTTACCCATGGGGTTCCTCCATTGTTGCTTTTTGAAAACCGCATGCCAGGGAAAAGTCTATCCCTGAGCTTCTTCGGCCCGGGCTGTTTCGACGATGGTAATGGCCACATCCGGACACATGGTGCAGCAAATGGCGCACAGCACGCAGTCTTCCGGCCTGGCCTGGTAAGCCGGGAAATAACCCTTTGAATTCACTTTGCCGGCGATTTCCAGAACATTTTTGGGACATACGGCCACACACAATCCGCATCCCTTGCAACGGTCGACATCGATGACATGTTTCGCGGTCATCCTTATTCTCCTTGCTCTGTCTCCGGTACCGAACCGGACGGCTATGTCCCGGTTCATCCTACCGGTGTCGGTTATCGGCCAAGCACTGCCGTGTCGTCTCAGATCGGGCCGGCTTTTTCCCAGGGCGGCACCAACTGGCGCGTAATCGGCAGCACCGGGCAATTGATGCCGGTAAGATCCATCCGGCCGGCCAGACCGGAAGGGACTGTGATGAATACGAGCGGCAGCCCGGACGCTTCGGCCACGGCCTCCATGAATCGGTACCCTTCCAGGATGTGCTCCGGCCCGGTTTCATTTATCAAATTGGGATTTCCAACCAATCCTGTCACCTTGAGCCTCGACGCCCGCTGTATCTTCTCCCGGACGGCAAGACAGCCCTCCACCGAGTCTGTATGAGGCCGGAAGGGATTGATCACCTGGAGCATCTCAACTGCCTGGCCCTGAAAAGAATCGGCCAGGGATGACAAGACAGTGGCGCCCACGTCCTCGCCACCCACATCGAGAATCCTGAGGCCGGACGGCCGGCGGATCATGCCGGCCACCCTCGAATCCAGGATGGGCAGATCGGCCCGGAGATACTGCTTGGGAGGAAGGACAAGATCCACATCGAAGGCGGCCAGGATCTTGCGGGCCTCGCGCGTCCTGAAATAAGGATTGACAAGGTCCAGATCCGCCACAGCCACCTGACTCCCCTTGCGCTTCTGATCTATGGCCAGGTTGATGGCAATCTCGGTTTTCCCGCAACCGTAGTTGCCGCAAATAATTACTATGCCCGCAAGCCTGAGGTCCACCCGCCGATCCTTCCTGAAATTCGTTAAACCAGCAAGCTGAACCTGAAACTGTATTGCCATCCTTTGACAGTGTCAAGGACTTTGAAAATTTGAGGCTTTGGTTTCAAGAGGGTATGTGTTAAGGGTTAGGAGCCGTCAGCTATCCACGGCGGGATGAACAACAAGACTTTTGGAAATGCGGCCCATGTCAGACAAACCGGATGCAAAATCGAAAGCGTCAATGGGGGCGATTCCCGCAACGGTCAGCCTGGGTATCGACAAGCTGATGGCGGATCCGCCCTCCTGGATGGAGGGACCCCGCCTGGGACTGCTTTGCAACAACTCATCGGTGGACAGTCGTCTGGTCCACAGCCGGATCAACATCGCCGAACTTTTCCGCGGTCGGCTCAAGGCCCTTTACAGCCCCCAGCACGGCTTTTACGCCGAAAAACAGGACAACATGATCGAGTCCGGCGACCGTTCCGATCCCTGCCTCGGCCTTCCGGTCTTCAGCCTCTATGGACGGTCCCGCAAACCGACCGCCCAAATGCTGGAGCCCATCGACATCCTGCTGGTCGACCTTCAGGACGTGGGAACGCGGGTTTACACCTTTATCTACACCCTCGCCTATTGCATGCAGGCTGCCCGCCGGCACGGCAAGACCGTCGTCATCCTGGACAGGCCGAACCCTGTGGGCGGCCTGGAGGCGGAGGGCAACTGCCTAGATCCTGAATGCGCATCCTTTGTGGGGCTCTTTCCCCTGCCGATGCGCCACGGGCTGACGATCGGCGAACTGGCCCTCTTGTTCAACGAACATTTCGGAATCGGCTGCCGCCTCGAAGTAATACCCATGCAGGGATGGCAGCGCCGGATGCTCTTTTGGCAGACCGGTCTGCACTGGGTGGCTCCGTCGCCCAACATGCCCACGGCCGCCACCAGCCTGGTCTACCCCGGCCAGGTGCTCTGGGAGGGCACCAATGTCTCCGAAGGCCGCGGAACCACCCAGCCCTTCGAGCTTTTCGGGGCGCCTTTCATCGACCCGGACCGCTTACTGGAAAACATAGATCCCGACCAGTTGCCGGGCGTCGTCCTGCGGCCCACCGAGTTCGAACCCACCTCCAACAAGTGGCGGGGCAGGATCTGCCGCGGATTTCAAATCCACGTGGTCGATCCGTCGGTTTTCAAGCCTTATCGAACCGGCCTCACGCTGCTGCAGGAAGTAATCAGACAGAATGCGGCCGAATTTCAATGGAAGCAACCGCCCTATGAGTACGAGTTCGAAAGAATGCCGATTGACCTGATAATCGGCGACAAACGGTTGCGCCAGGATCTGGAACGTTTGGTGCCTGTCTCCCGGCTCGAACAGCTCTGGCGGGAAGACCTTGAAAATTTCAGACAATTGAGCAGGAAATACTGGCTGTATGAGTGATCGACAAATCCAGGAGGCAGACGGCCGGCGTTGGCGCAGGATGCGCTTCAAGAACAACAAGGTATGGGTCGCTCTGTCCGATGAAGACCGGTTGCTGGTAAAAAACGGCAGGGTGCTGCTGAAATACCGTCTTGATCAGGACTACCAATACCGGGTAAAGCCGGAAAACGTGGAGCCCCTCGAGGCTGGACCAACCGGCAAGTCCGGACACGTCCCCGAAACGAAGACCGCCGGCAAAAAGCCGGGCAGATCCGCAAAGGCTTCGCCACTGCCGTCAGATCAAGCGGTTCACATCTATACCGACGGTGCATGCTCCGGCAATCCCGGGCCCGCCGGCCTCGGAGTCGTGATGATTTACAAGGGGCACAGAAAGGAGCTGTCACACTATCTTGGAGAGGCCACCAACAACATAGCTGAATTGAGAGCCATTGAAGAAGGCCTGAAGGCCATAACCAACCGCGGTCTGCCCGTGGTTGTCCACACCGACTCGAACTATGCCCTCGGTTTGCTCACCAAGGGATGGAAGGCCAAGGAAAACAAGGAGCTGGTGGCCAGGATCAGATCACTGGCTTCTACTTTCAAAAATCTTCGTTTTGAAAAAGTAAAAGGGCATTCAGGATGCCCGGAAAACGAAAGAGCGGACCGCCTGGCCGTGGAGGCGGCCCGCAAAGGGGCCGGCCGCCACTCCGGCGCAACTGCATAAAGCGCGCGAGCCCGGAAACGCAAAAGAATTGACTTTCGGTTGATCAGCACAGCGGGGCAGTAAACGGACGCCCAAAAAAAGGGGCTTTAATTTGATCCCGCGCGGCGGGAACAAAGCGGCACGAGGCCGGCAGGCAGCCAACGTCCGATTTCCTGCCGCTTGCAAGGGCCCGCAGCAAAAACGATCAGGACTTTTCCGATTTCAGGCTCTCGATTTCTTTCTTGAGTTCTTCTATTTCCTGTTTGTACTTTTCAGCGTCATCGGTATCATCGGAAGCACTTGCAGCGGTATCGTCTTTTTTCCACGTATCTTTCAATTCGTCAAATCCCAGATAGAGCGCCAGCCCACCGCCAAGAAGAAGCATGATTGGAATAGCACCGGCCAATAGCTGGAGAAATTCACTAAACCAGACCGACAGGCCGATGAGTCCTAACACTGCTGCAACCGCTCCGCCAATTAACGTTTTCATAAAAAGTCTTCCTCCTTTGGCTGAAAATGGGATTCAATGTTCTTATGGCTGATAATCGTTTATTAACCAGACGGCCCCGGGCCGTCTGCTGCCTCCTGCGGCCGTTTTCGAACCGCCACCGGTATGTTTAAATATTGATTGATACCATCCATGTTCAGAAGCAGGTCCGACCATGAAAAGCCGGGAAAATCAGGTTTATGCAGTTACCATATCGCAAATGGCAACGCAAGTTTAAATTTGGCTCCGCACACCGCGTCAGCAAAAAAGTGCCCGCCCGGCTCTTTCCGGGAAACATCAGGTATGGTTTCGCAATGGAATGTCCCATTTTTTCATATACTTCCATATGGCGGTACGGCTCAATCCCACCCGGCGGGCAACCTCGGCCTTGTTCCAACCGCATTCTTCCAGCAGGCGCAACAGTTCCCGGCGGCTCAATTTGACCGGCTTCCTTTTCGGCCGGGGAGTAAAATCGTATTGACCGGCACACTTTGCGTCAAGTGCCAATTTCCTTATTTCCCGTGGCAAATCCGCCAGCTCAATCTGCCGGCTGTTACAAAGGACGAAGGCGTGTTCAACCGCATTTTCAAGTTCGCGCACGTTGCCGGGCCAGCCGTAGTCCATGACGGCGTGCATGGCCTGATGGGACAATCCGGTGATTTCCTTCCCTGTCTTCCGATTCTGATCCTCGATGAAACTGTTGATCAACAGAGGGATATCGTCCTTGCGCTCCCTGAGCGGCGGTAAATAAATGGGGAAAACCTTCAAACGGTAATACAGGTCCTGGCGGAACATACCCTGCTGGACGAGCTGGAACAGGTCGCGATTGGTGGCGGCAATCACCCTGATGTTAACCCTCCTGCGTTTGGATTCCCCTACCCTTTCGACCTCCCTTTCCTGCAAAACGCGTAAAAGTTTGACCTGAATCAGGGGGGTGAGCTCGCCGATCTCGTCAAGGAAGATGGTTCCGCCGTCGGCTTCTTCGAAACGCCCCTTGCGATCCCTTATGGCACCGGTGAACGACCCTTTGGCATGACCGAACAACTCGCTCTCCAGCAGTGTCTCCGGCAGGGCTGAACAGTTGACCACCACGAAAGGGCCGTCCTTGACCAGGCTGTTGAAATGAATGGCACTGGCAACCAGTTCCTTGCCGGTGCCGCTTTCTCCCTGAATGAGTACCGTGGCATTGCTGGCGGCGGCGGCCTCGATGGCGGCAAAAACCTGCTGCATGGCGCGGCTTTTGCCGATAATATTGTCGAAACGGAATTTCTCACCCAGCCGCCTGTAGGCCTCCTCGACCTTTTTACGAGCCTTGTTCAGCTCCGTCATGTCGGTCAGGGTTTCGACAATTCCGATGATTTCCCCCCGTTCATCCCGTACTGCGCGGGCACTCTTGATAACCGGCACGTCATGCCCGTCCCTGTGCCTCACAAAACATTCGTTGTCCTCGCCCTTGCCGTGGGTGAGAATACCGCAGGCCTTGAATCCGTTGGGGCAATCCTTGCCGAAGCAACGACTGCACTGCAAAATGCTGCATGTGTGCCCCAGGACTTCAGATGAACTATAGCCTGTAATCCGCTCCATGGCCGGATTCCACGAGGAAATCCGCCCGTCTTTGTCCAGGGTGAAAACACCGTCGGCCATGGCGGTTATGATCTGACTCAAAAGCCGGTTGTCCCACAATTCATGTGTGCTGCTCACCATTTGGGGGGACTCCTCTTCGTTACCGCCGCATCCGGTTAACGTTACCTTGCGTTACTGTTACTATCGTAACTTGCTTTGGTCGAAAGTCAAGATCAATGACACGGTTTTTTATGAATGTAACGGATTAAAATTAAATGCCATTATCATTTTTTCGTTCCACGCGCCGACAGAAGCCGGCTTTTCCGTTCGCCCTGGCACGGTTATTGATGATTCACAGGTAAACCACCACTGCCAGAGGGTGGCTTTAATCGGTACCCGGCAGACCGGCAGGGCCCTGAGAGTTTTCTGCCAACGGCATCAGGGACGGCCTTGATTGATCAAGCCGGGGAAAAGAACATATCTTTTGCCGGCTGCCGGCAACAGGGGGTTTGATTTCAGAAGGATCCAGCAAATGACGCAGACAGATTCTCGATACCTACCGCGACTTCCTTTTCAATTACCCGAAGGTGTCATGCTGGTCGATTTCTATGCCAGCTGGTGTATTCCCTGCCGGAATTTCGAGCCCACGCTTCAGGAACTTGAACAGATCTATCGGGGCCGGGCATCCGTGGCCAGGATAGACATAGATGAAAACCGGAAAGTCGCCATGGCGCTGGGGATACAGAGCATCCCCACCATAATAATTTTCAAAGACGGCCACGAACGAAAGCGGTTGTTAGGCCTTCAAACCCTATCAAGCCTTGTGGCAGCCATCGACCTGGTATTGGAGGCCGGGTTGGACAAGGCGGGCCCGAAGAAAGGATGATTGCCATGTCTTCTGTATCTTTTGCCGATATTGCCATCGTAAGTTGCGGCACCCTCAGCCTGGAACTGAATTTTCTCAGACAAGAGGGTTTTCTGGACACCCCTTATCTTTACTACACCACCCCGGGACTGCATCAGGATATCCCGGAACTCGAACGTCAGCTCGTTGACCGCATAAACAAGGCCAAGACCAGGACCGACAAGGTATTGGTGGTTTACGGGGGAAAATTCTGTTACGTCAACGTGGATGAGCCTCAGCGGCGGATGCAGACAATCATCCAGGAGCAGGGCCCCGGTGTTGCCCGGATCGATGCCACCCATTGCATGGACATGCTCGCAAGCGAGCAGGAGCGCGAGCAGATCGCCCGGGAAGTGGCCGGAGGCGAACCGGTATGGTGGATGACGCCGGGCTGGATAAAATTCCGGAAGCAGGTGTTCGCCGGATGGGACAAAGGCATAGCCAACGAGAATTTTCCCAAGCATACCGGCGGAGCCATCGTCCTGGACGGTATAGGATACACCGACAGGTACATGGAAGAAAAACCCGAAGAATTTCTCGAGTATTCAGACTGGATGGGTATACCCATCATCCCTTACGCCGTAACCCTTGACCGGTTCAAAAATCTATTGACCCAACAGGCGGAAATACTGCTGGGATAGCCCGTTCGCGAAACCTGATTTTTTACTGCTGATAATTGGCCTGCCGCCGGGAGATCTCGGCCGGACAATCAGGATCGACGGCGCTGCGATCTGTTGAACCCGAAAGCCGGCTCCAGGCATCAGGCGCGTGATCAACACATCGGTGCCCTTTGCCGTCTTGCTGTCCGCCGCAGCGACAGCCTGTCATTTGCCGTCCGTAAACGCCCGATCCATGCCCCCCTTGCTCAAATCCAGACAATTTTCTTTAAGCCTGGATGGTTGCAATCAGATGCCGATTCTGATAATTTTCCTGATTCGGACCGTAATCCAAGGCAACCTTGCGGGGGAGCCCCTGACAATACACATACAAGAAAGACAATATGCTGCAACCAAAGCGTCAAAACAATGATGACCCGGCCGCGAAAAGCGACTCCCTGGTCATGAGGCTGCTCGGCAATTCTTACGAGCACTATCTCAATATGCTGCCGGCGCGGACCGGGCTGGTGCCATGGATTCTGGAACGCCTTTTTTCGGGGATCACTTTCAGCGACGAACAGCTTGCCGTTATAAAAGCCCTGCCAAAAGACGCAGTTATCGTTTATACCATCAAGTACAAGAGTTACTTCGAGTTCTATTTTTATCACACCCGGATGCGTCAAGAACGCCTCCCGGTTCCCGAACTGGGGTTCAATTACCGTTTCATCCTGTTGCAGCCTTTAAGCCGCATTCTGCGAAGCATGCTGGCAGCGGTATACTTTTTCATGACCCATCACCGGAGGCGGGATCCCTTCCGTGACGGTTACTGGGAAAAGGCCCTGCTGGAGCAGAACCGTGCGGCACTGCTGCCTCTGGTGGAAAAAGGAGAATTCTACCGCCGTTTCATAAAGGCCAAGACAGATCCGGCACGCTTTCTGATCGAGCTGCAGTCCAAGACCACGCGCCCCATCTTCCTGGTGCCCCTGCTGATGTTTTTCAGCAAGCAGCCGGCCCCGGCGGTTGTCCGCCTGCGGGACATATTCCTGGGCACCGAGCAGCGCCCCGGCATAATCCGCCGTCTGATGACGCTGTTCAGACACCCGGGCAAGGTTTTCGTCGAAGTCTCACCACCGGTCAACCTCGCCCACTTCGTCCGGCGGCCCGAATGTTCCGGCCGCGGCACGGAATACCAGGCCCTGGTGCTGCGCCGTCAGTTGCTCAAACAGCACAACCGCCACCGCCAGAGCATAACCGGTCCGGTTGTCAAATCACACGAGGAGATCAAGGAAAACATCCTGGCCAGCGAGCGGATGCGCAAAATAATGACCAGTTACGCCAAGACCCGCAAGATGACCCTCCATGCGGTCAGAAAAAAGGCCGATGAATATCTGGACGAAATAGCGGCGAAATACAACTTTTTCTTCATCCGTATGATGTCGGGCCTGGTGGGCTGGCTGCTCAATACGATGTTCGACGGGACCGTAATCAACAAAGACGGGCTCCGGCAGGTCAAGGCCATGTCCCAGAAAGGCCCCCTGATCCTGGTGCCCTGCCACAAAAGCCATATCGATTACCTCATCCTGTCGTACGTGCTTTACCAAAACAACATGCCCTGTCCCCACATAGCCGCCGGCAAGAACCTGTCTTTCTGGCCCCTGGGGCCGATATTCCGGGCCGGGGGAGCTTTCTTCCTGAGGCGTTCTTTCCGGGGCGCAATCCTCTACTCCAAGGTATTTTCCGAATACATCCACAAGCTGCTGGAAGAAGGCTTCAACATCGAAATGTTCATCGAAGGCGGCCGCAGCCGCACCGGCAAGCTTCTGATGCCCAAGCTGGGTCTCTTGTCGATTCTGCTAAATGCCTTCAGGCAGGGCGCCTGCGAGGACCTGATATTCGTTCCGGTCTTCATAGGTTATGACCAGGTATTGGAAGAAGACGCCTACCTGCATGAAATCGAAGGCGGCAAAAAGGAACCCGAGAACCTCTCCCAGGTCTTGCGGGCGCGCAAATTCCTCAAAAAACGTTACGGAAAAATCTACATCAACTTCCACCGGCCGCTGTCCCTGAGACAGATCCTGGACGGCTTCGACAAGCCCCTTGATCAAATGCCCCAGAAGGAAATCAATGCCCTTTGCCGCAACCTGGGATGGCGGATAATAAACGCCATCGACCGGGTCACGGTGGTGACACCCTACTCCCTGGCGGCAGCGGCCATCCTGAATTGTCCCCAGCGGCATTTCACCTATGACGATCTTTTCAGCATAACCGACACATACCTGCAATATCTGATGTCCCAGAAGGCCCAGCTGACAGACACCCTCACCATGGATCCCCAGCGATCCCTGGAACAGGCCCTTGAAGCCTACCTGCAGCGCAAGCTGATCGAACCCATCTCGGCCGACAAGAAGACCGACCTGCGCCGGAGCCTGCTGACCGTCCGTTCGGCCCGCCGCCCCCTGCTTGAATATTACAAGAACAACTGCATCGGCTATTTTGTGCCCGCGGCCCTGACAGCCCAGGTGGTGCTGGCCCGCAACGCTTTTCAGTTCGCCTCGGCCGATCTTTTGGAACAATTCGCTTTCCTGCAGGAGTTTTTCAAATACGAATTCGCCTTCGATATCAGCCAGCCGCCTGAAAACTACCTGCGCAAAGCCGTCAAAAGTTTCATCGACGATGCAATCCTGATTCCTCACCAGACATTGCCCGACACTTACAATATAACCGCCGACGGCCTGCGCAAGCTTAAGCTCTACGCCCGCTTTCTCAAGACCTACTTCGAGTCCTACTGGATTACCCTGCAATATTTCAAGCAGACCCCGCGCGAAAAAATAGGAAGGGGCAAGGAGCGCCTGAAGAAAATAAGGGCCATCGGCAAATCCTTCTTGAAAAGTCAGCAGATAGAGCTTACCGAATCTTTGTCGGAAATAAATTTCAGCAACGCCATCAGTTTTTTTACGACCCACGGCATCAAGGGCTCTGAAAACAGCGAGCAAATCGAATACTTCGAACGACAGATTCAGCGTTTCCTGCAAGCAATCGACAAATGAAAGCGATGATTCTTGCCGCCGGCCTGGGAACCAGGCTGCGGCCTCATACTTTGCATACTCCCAAGGTCCTGTTTCCCATCGGCGGAAAAACTCTGCTGGCAAGAATCCTGGAGCGGCTGGTCAGGGCCGGCTGCCGGGCCGTGATGATAAACACCCACCACCTGGCCGATGCCATCGAGGCTGAACTGTCCGGGCTGGAGCTGCCCATTGCCGTTGCCACCCGCCACGAACCCCGCATCCTGGGAACCGGCGGAGCCCTGAAAAACGCGGCCGATTTCTGGGGAAGCCAGCCCCTGCTGGTGATAAACGGAGACATCGAAACCGACCTGGACCTGGCCGCGCTTTACCGGCACCACCTGGACAATCCGTGTCATGTGACCATGGCCGTGCATGACTGCGCCCCCTATAACAACGTCCTGGTCGATTCAGCCTCTATGATAACCGGCTTTCTGGCCACCGGAGACAACCCCGGTCCCGGCGAGTCACTCCTTGCCTATACCGGCATTCAGGTGGTCGATCCGGCGGTGGCCCGGATGATCCCTCCGGGTGAAAAAACCGGCATAATCTCCGTCTACCGCCGGGGGCTGAAAGCCGGCTGGCCGATAAGGGCTTACCGCCTTGAAGGTCTGCGCTGGCATGACATCGGAACCCCCGAGGGCTACCGCCGGGCGGTCATGGAGCATCTTGCGCCCAGGGCCTTTGCCGGCCCCAAAGGCAGGGCCGAGCCAGGCCCTTTCGACTGCCGGCCCCTGGCAGGAGACGGATCTGACCGCCGCTGGTTCAGGATCACAAGCGGCAGGGCGTCAGTGGTGGTGGCCGATCACGGAATCCGGCCCCGGTCCGGTCCGGTGGAAGCCGACGCCTTCGTTGCCATCGGCAAGCATTTGAAGTCCAAACAGGTGCCCGTGCCCGGGATAATCCTGTATGACCGCTTTTCCGGGCTGGTCTTCGTGGAAGATCTGGGCGACCGGCATCTGCAGCAGGCAGCCGCGGCTTGCGACCGCCGGGAACTGCGGGCGATCTACCGGAAAGTGACAGCCATCTGGGCCCGCATGGCCGTCAGGGGAGCCGAAGGATTCGATCCCGGCTGGACATGGCAAACCACCCATTACGATCGCACCGTCATCCTGGAAAACGAATGCCACTACTTCAGGGATCGCTTTCTCCGGCAATACCTGAAGATGAAGATCGGCGGAAGCGAGCTGGAAAAGGATTTTTCCGCCCTGGCCTCCATGGTCGAGGAAACCGGCCTGCCGGGCTTTGTCCACCGGGACTTTCAGTCCCGCAACATCATGCTGACAGCCCGCGGCCCGATGCTCATCGATTTTCAGGGTGCCCGGCTCGGCCCGGTTCAGTATGATCTGGCCTCTTTGCTGATAGACCCTTACACCGGAACGGAGCCTGAATTGCGGCAGGAACTGCTCGGCCACGGCATGGATTGCCTTGCCCGGTATCTGGTCTTCGACAGGCGGAAATTCCTTCAGGGATACGGCCTTTGCGCCGTGTGCCGCAACCTCCAGATCCTGGGCGCTTTTTCTTTCCTGTCCCTGGTTAAAGGCAAAACGTTCTTCAAACGATATATCCGGCCGGCCGCGGCCGGCCTGCTGGACAATCTGAGGCAGATAGATGCCGCTTGTACTCTGCCTGCCTTGTGGGAAACGGCCTGCCGGGCGGCAGAGCTCGTAAAATCTGAACCGAGCGTTTCAAATTAGCGCTCAACCCAGGTGAAGTCACCGGCAGGTGGTAAATTCCGGTCTGTAATTCGGCCCCCGGGCACATCCAAGCCCAACTCAACAAGGAGGACTCCCATGACAGCCATACCCATCATCGTAAACGGGCTGCCGGGCAACATGGCCCGGACCGTTGTCCGCCAGGCCGCCGCCGACCCGCGTTTCAGGCTGCTGCCCCTTTCCCTGACCGGACCCGAAATCGAACAGTCCCGGTTTGCGGTCGATCAGTTGGAATTTACACTCATAAGGCCTGATCAGCGCAAAAGGCTGCTGGACCAAATCGATCCGGAAGGGCCACCGCCGATCTGCATAGACTACACTCATCCGGCGGCGGTCAACTCCAATGCCGAGTTTTACTGTGCCAACAACCTGCCCTTTGTCATGGGCACCACCGGCGGAGACCGCCAGAAGCTGGCAACGGTCGTTGAAAATTCCTCCACGGCTGCGGTCATCGCTCCCAACATGGCCAAGCAGATCGTGGGCTTCCAGGCCATGATGGAGTACGCCGCTGAAAATTTTCCCGGCATCTTCAAAGGCTATCGGCTTACAATCGAAGAGAGCCACCAGGCCGGCAAGGCCGACACCAGCGGCACGGCAAAGGCAATGGTGCGGTATTTCAACAAGATGGGCATAGATTTCTCGGCCGAACAGATCATCAAGATCCGTGATCCGGAGATTCAGAAAAACAGGCTCAAAGTCCCGGAGCCCTTTCTCGGAGGCCATGGCTGGCACACCTATACCCTGGTTTCACCCGATGAAACGGTCACCTTCCGGTTCGTCCACAATGTCAACGGGCGCCGGGTATACGCCGAAGGCACCCTGGATGCGGTAAGCTTCCTTTCCGCCCGGCTGGCAGAAGGGGCCGGGGGGAAAGTTTACTCGATGATCGATGTGCTGCGGGCGGCCTGCTGAGCACTTGGCTGAGCCCGCGCCAGGCGGCCTTGGCGCCCTGCGGGCCTCCGGGCGGAACCGCCAAAGGCCGATCCCGATCAGGTGACAGTTTGCTTTTAAAGGTAAAGTTATCAGGCCGGAGGCCGATTGTATCAATGTACCGGCCACTGACAGGCCGCGGCTGGCATCGGCTTTGTCGTAAACAAACTTAAATTGTAACCCGCAATTCATCTGGCAGGGAGGCAAGGCAGCAAGTGATCGATGTAAAGTATATAAATCCGTTCATAAAAGCCGTGCACAATCTGTTCGAAACAATGATAGAGGTGCCTTTCAAGCTGGGCAAGCCGGCTTTGAAAAAAAACAAAGAGGCACCCCACGAGATAAGCAGCATCATCGGCCTGTCCGGTGATGTCACCGGCTGTGTCGTTATAAGCCTTTCCAAGGAAGTCGCCCTGGAACTGGTGGGAGCCTTGCTGGGAGAGCCGGTCAGCGAGCTGGACGAAGACAGTACGGACGCCATCGGCGAAATTGCAAACATGATTGCCGGAAACGCCAAAACAGACTTTCCCGAGGGCAACAACTCGATCTCGGTACCCAGTGTCGTGGTGGGAAAACACCAGGTTTCCTATCCTTCCGGATTACCGATCATAACCATCCCCTGCAAGACCGAAAAGGGGCAAATGGTCATCGAGGTGGCCCTGAAAGCCAACTCTCAATAATTCCCGGCCCCAAAGCCGGAATCAGGTTACTGCCCGCCGGCCATGGACTCAATGATCTTCCAGGCCCTTTCCAGGGCCTGGTCCAGGTTTTCGGGCTGACTGCCGCCGGCCTGGGCCATGTCCGGCCGGCCGCCGCCGCCGCCGCCGACAACCGGAGCAATCTCTTTGACGATCCTGCCGGCGTGGATCTTTCCAGCCACGTCCTTGGTCACCATGGCCACCAAAAAGGCCTTCTTGCCCACTGCCGCGCCCAGAACGACGACTCCTGTCTTGAGCCTGTCCCTGAACTTGTCGGCCAGGTCCCTAAGGGCCGCCGGGCTGTCGGCCTCGACCCTTTGCACCATGGCCTCCACCCCGTCGATGCGGCGGACGGTATCACCGGCGGCAGCGGCCCTGGTTTCGGCCAGTTCGGCCTTGAGGCGCTCGATCTGCCTTTCGGCCTTTTTATGGCCTGCCAGTAATTGCTCTATCCGGGCCACGACACCGGACGGCTTTTCGCGCAACAGGCGGCAGGCCTGCAGGACCACCCGCTCTGTGGCCTGAACCGCCGCCAGGGCCCCCTGGCCGGTGGCGGCCTCTATCCGCCTGATGCCGGAAGCGACGCTGGACTCACCGAGGATCTTGAAAAAGCCGATATCCCCTGTCCTTCGGGCATGGGTTCCCCCGCAAAGCTCCTTGCTGAAATCAGCCAGGCTGACCACCCGTACCCGCTCGCCGTACTTTTCCTCGAACAGTGCCGTTGCCCCCTTCTCGATGGCCTCTTCCATGCCCATTTCCGTTACGTCGACCGGAACGTTTTCCCTGATGCGTTCATTGACCAGGGCTTCTATCTTTTCCAGGGTGTCTGCTTCCACCTGGGCAAAATGGGTAAAGTCGAAGCGCAGCCTGTCCGGTGCGACCAGGGATCCGGCCTGCTTGACATGATCGCCGAGGACCTGTCGCAGGACCGCGTGCAGGATGTGGGTGGCGGTATGGTTCAGGGCCGTCGCCCTGCGTCTTTCTCCATCTACTTTCAGGTCGACCGTCTGCCCCTTTACCAGCTGGCCGCTTGATACCCGGCAGTGATGAATGACAAGACCGGTGGGATCCTTTACCGTGTCCACCACCCGGACGTCCATTTTTCCCGCGCTCATCCGGCCGGCGTCGCCCACCTGGCCACCGGATTCGGCGTAAAAAGGCGTCCTGGCGACAACCACCTCCACCCGGTCGCCCTGTCCGGCCTGATCGACGGCTTTCCCGTCCTTGACCAGGAGCAAAACCTCGGACCTGTCTTCGAGTCGACCATACCCGCTGAACTCGGGCTTGACTCCCTGTGAGGCCAGCTCCTTGTAGGCGTCGCTGATGCCGGCAAATGAGGCCACCGACCGGGAGCGGGCTCGCTGTCTGTCCATCAGCTGCCGAAAGCCTTCCATATCGAGTTCCAGACCTTTGTCGCGGACAACGTCCCGGACGATATCCACCGGGAACCCGTAAGTATCGTAAAGCTTGAATATCAGGCCGCCGTCGACCTTGGTCTTTCCGCCGGCCTCCATCTCGGCCAGGGCATCGTTGAGCAGCTTGAGGCCGTGATCGAGGGTCTCGGTAAAGCGCATCTCTTCGTTTTCGATCACGTTGGTAATGAAGGCTGCGGCATCGGACAGTTCCGGATAGGCCGGCCGCATGATCTCGAAAACCGTTTGGGCGGTACGGTGAAGAAAGGGCCGTTCCAGACCGATGTTACGGCCGTACCTGATGGCCCGGCGCATGATCCGTCTCAAAACGTAGCCCCGGCCCTCATTGGACGGCAGCACGCCGTCTCCGATGAGAAAAGCCGCCGCCCGGCTGTGATCGGCAATCACCTTCATGGCCACGTCAACCTGCTCGTCCCGGCCAAAAGGTTTTTCGGCCAGCTCTTCGCAGGTGGCTATGATGGGTCTGATCAAATCGGTGTCGAAATTGGTGGCAACTCCCTGCAGGACCGAGGCCAGCCGCTCGAGCCCCATGCCGGTATCGATGCTCGGCTTGGGCAGGGGAGTCATTTTGCCGGCCGCGTCCCGGTTGAACTGCATGAAAACCAGGTTCCAGATCTCCAGGAAGCGATCGCAGTCACAGTCGACCCCGCAGTCCGGCCGGCCGCAGCCGTGGGCTTGTCCGCGGTCAAGGTGAATTTCGCTGCACGGACCGCAGGGACCGGTATCTCCCATGGCCCAGAAATTGTCTTCCTCACCCAGCCTGACTATGCGCTCGGCCGGTATTCCGATCTTGTTGTGCCACAGGTCGTAGGCCTCGTCGTCTTCAAGGTAGACAGAAGCCCAGAGCCTGTCGGCCGGCAGGCCGTAGCCGTTTGTCAGCAGGTCCCAGGCAAAGGCGACGGCATCTTCCTTGAAGTAGTCCCCAAAAGAGAAGTTGCCCAGCATCTCGAAAAAAGTGTGATGCCGGGCAGTGTAGCCCACGTTTTCCAGGTCGTTGTGTTTGCCGCCGGCCCGGACACATTTTTGCGAGGTGGCCGCCCGGAGGTAATCGCGTTTGTCTTCACCCAAAAATACCCGCTTGAACTGAACCATTCCGGCATTGGTGAAAAGAAGGGTCGGGTCATCTGCCGGCACCAGTGATGAACTGCGGACGACTTTATGGCCGCGCTTTTCAAAATATTCCAGAAAAAGCCTGCGTATCTCGTTACCTGTCATTTATTACTCCGTTGGATTGTCCTGTTGCTCCATGGCACCTTGCGTTACTGCCCTTGCGTCCCGGCCCCGCTTCTGAATGCGGATACTGCCGCCGGCAAACAGTCTCCCTAAAACGCTCAGGAGCCGCTTTCTTCTTCCTGCTGCCGGTCGGCATGGTCAAGGCCCACCGCCTGCCTGACCTGACGGTGAATCTGCTCGAAGATGTCCTGATTTTCCGCCAGGAACTTCTTGACGTTTTCACGGCCCTGACCTATGCGCTCGCCGTTGTAGGAATACCAGGAGCCGCTCTTGTCTATTATGCCGGTCTCCACGCCCATGTCCAGCAGGTCGCCTGTTCTGGAAATCCCCTCGCCATAGGTGATGTCGAACTCGGCTTCCTTGAAAGGCGGGGCCATCTTGTTTTTGACCACCTTGACCCGGGTCCGGTTCCCGACGATCTCCTGGCCGCTCTTGATGGCGCCGATACGGCGGATGTCCAGCCTGACCGAGCTGTAGAATTTCAGGGCGTTTCCGCCGGTGGTGGTCTCGGGGTTGCCGAACATGACCCCGATCTTCATGCGGATCTGATTGATGAAGATGATACAGGTCATGGTCTTGCCGATGGTGCCGGTCAGCTTGCGCAGGGCCTGGGACATCAGGCGCGCCTGAAGACCCATGTGGGAATCGCCCATCTCGCCTTCGATCTCCGCCCGGGGAACCAGGGCCGCCACCGAGTCGATCACCATGATGTCGATGGCGCCGCTGCGCAGGAGCATGTCGGCAATCTCCAGGGCCTGCTCGCCGGTGTCGGGCTGGGATACGAGCAGTTCGTCGGTGTCGACTCCCAGCTTTTTGGCATAGCTCACGTCCAGGGCATGTTCGGCATCGATAAAGGCCGCTATCCCGCCCTGGCGCTGGGCATTGGCCACCGCGTGCAGGGCCAACGTGGTCTTACCCGAGGATTCGGGCCCGAATATCTCGATTATCCTGCCCCTGGGCAATCCTCCCACCCCCAGGGCGCAGTCAAGGGCGATGGAGCCGCTTGGTATTACCGGCACATCCACAATCGGCCGGCTGCCCAGCTTCATGATGGCACCTTTGCCGAACTGGCGTTCTATCTGGCCGAGGGCTGAGTCAAGGGCCTTGTCTTTGCTGTTTGATCCCATTTTGTCCTCCTAATCCGCTACCATATTGCCACCGCTTTCAAAGGCCGAATTCAACCTTGCCAAGAGGTGTGTAAACCGCCCCGCCCGGTTGCAAGACACTTCTGAAAAGAACGAGCCGCCGGGCCAGGAACGGCAACGGGCCGAAATCCGATACCCGGCGTAACAAGGACGCCAGCCGGTCCGGAGGAAGCGTCCTTGATCTGAACCTGCCCAGGGTGAGATGGGGCCGAAATCTTCTGCTTTCCTTCCGGAATTCAAGCCGGCTCAGGTGATCGTCCGTCTGCCGGGCCAACCGGGCCACACCTTCTAAATCTCCGTCCAGGCCGGCCCACAGCACCCGCGGCCGTTTCAAGCCGGGAAAGACGCCCAAGCCCCTGGCTTCCAGCGCCATGGGAGGCCTCTGTCCCAGCGCGGACATCACTTCGGAAACGGCTTCCACCATCGAGGCCGGAATATCTCCCAGGAACTTGACGGTCAAATGGATATTGCCCGCCGGAACCCATTTGACGCCAGCCAGATCGTGTGCCAGCCCGGATTTCAAGTCGGCCAGCCGCCGGGTCACATCATCGGGTACTTCAAGGGCCAGAAAAGCCCGTATCTTGTCAGTCATAACTAGATTCTGAGATCATTCCGCCCGCACCGGCGGTCCCGGCCTTCCCGGGCATCATCTGCTGCCGGCCTCATCGAAGGCCGGCTGCGGCCTCTGGAGGGTTTTTCCTCAGATTCCCGTCAGCCGGCCGGAAGTTTCATCTGTGGTTCTCCCAGGGTGAATTTGCCTTCACTTATCCACTGCTTGAGCGTCCGGGCGATCTCCCTGGCCCTTACCATGCTGGACAGCGGAACGGTGGGAATCGACTGCCCGTTCAATCTGATACTGCCGCTTTTCAGCTCGGCATAACTCACCTGTCCCAGACTCTTGGCCTCACCGGTGGGATAATCGTGACCGTAATCGATCACCTGGGTAAACAGTTGCTCGTCGGAAACACCGGTGTAAGCGGCCATTTCCTCGTTCAGGATGGGAATCGGCACACCCAGCCCGACGGCCAGGGAGGCACCATAGCCCTGGATGCTGACTCCCACCAGCCAGCGGGGATCCATCTGCTTCAGGTCTCCCATGACCCACAGGGTGCCGGCCGGTTTAAGGGGTGCTCCGCCTTCTGTCCGCGCAACGCCAGGATTGTGCTGGGTGCCCGGCCAGACCACGAATCCCTGTCCTCCTCCCAGGAAAATCCGTGTTCCGACACCGATGGTCTTGTAATACGGATCATTGAACAAGGGGCTCAGCTGGCCGGCTGAACAGTAATTCGCATTGGCGGCCCTGGGTTTCAGGGTCCCCATGTAAGTGTAAACCGTCTTGTTGGTCAGGTTGACCGCGCAATTGTAATTCTGATACCCGTTGCGGGGATTGCAAAGGGTCGCCATGGGAATGTCTTTCAGGGTCAGGTGCTTTTCAAACTTCCGGCGGGGATAGCAGTCTGTTCCATAACCGGTGGCCTTGAGATGAACCGTTTTGCCGGCCACAAGGTCATGGATCACATGCCCGCCGCCATAACGGAATTCGCCGGGGTAGACCCTGTTCAAAGGATCGTCCTCGCACAGTTCGGTGGCACCGATATAACAATCCACCGCGGCAATACCGGCATAGGCCGGAACATCGTTTAGCCAAACCCTGGAGGCCTTGATGCCCGGCTTGCTGTGGCCGAAGTTGATAAAAGCGCCCGAAGAACACATGGGAGCAAAAGTTCCGGTGGTGACCACGTCCACCCGGCGGGCTGCCTCGACCGGACCGTTTTCCCTGACGATATCGATCATTTCTTCGGCGGTCACAACCACCACCTGTCCGTTTTTGATCTTTTCATTGATCTGCTGGTAGGTTTTGCTGATCTTGAAATCTGTGCTCATCGGACGACCTTGCTCCCGGCATAGGCTTTCAGCTTTGAAGTTATGTTGTTTTCCACCCACTTAGGGTCCCACCACTGAACCGGATTGACGAAAGTTCCGTTGACCAGCATCGAAAAATGGAGATGGTCCCCTCCTGCCAGACCGGAACGGCCGGTAAGTCCGATCCCGGCCCCCTTTTCCACCATCTGCCGGGGGCTGACATCGATGCGGCTCAGATGGGCGTAAAGACTGAACAGGCCCATGCCATGATCGATGATGACCGTGTTACCATATATGCCCAGTTTTTCGCACAATACCACCCTGCCCCGGTTGGCGGCAGGAACTTCACTACGGGCCACCGATGCCAGATCGATGCCCATGTGAACCTGATGATCGATGACCCGGCCCTTGTAATAATAGGTTCTGCGGTCGGCGAACCTTGCCCGGGGGGCGGTGTGGGGCATCCTCATAAACGGACCGTGCCACATGATCTTTCCTTCCGACTTCGATGTGACCCTGGCGATGGTCTCGTTGTCGGCCTTGCGCATCTGGCGGTTGATCTTCAGGAAACCTTCGACCAGGTCTTCCTGGCTCCCGGCAGGTATGCCAAGCAATTCCGGAACTTTGGTTTTCAGGAAAGACGCGGGCAGATTGATCCTGTCATTGCGGAAGCGACGCCGGTTTATCCTGTATCCGAAATTGACCTTGCTCCGGTTGCCGGCATAATCTTCTGCCACCAGGTATACCGGGGTGTCGGGTGGCTGGTCATGGGCGACGGCCAGAAACGCCAAATAAAGTGACGAATCCGCAAAGCCTGCCGCATAGCCCGGGTAAAACCTGTCCCCCACCTGGACCCCGCTCAAACGGCAGTCCTCATTCAGGCCATAGACAACCAGGCCTGATCCTCCCTGGGCGAAGTAATGGGCCCGGCTCACGACCCTTGCCTCCGGCGGCCGGGTGTCCACCACCACCTCGATTTCTTTATAGAAGCGGTTGCCCTTGCCCCAGCCGCGCCACGAATAGTCCTCCACCAGAAGGCGGATTATGCCTTTGCCGTCGCTGACATCCAGCGCTCCGGGTTCAAAGGAAAATTTGAGGGTTTGTTCTTTGACCGTTCCCCCTTCCAATATACCGGCCGAAGGAAACTTGCGTTCGAAAATGGTTTCCTCACGGCCATCTTTCAAAAAGCCCACCCATATCCTCCGCAGGCCGGATTTGTCATCCCGCACTTGCAGCGACAGGGTCTGACCGGCGCCCAGGGCGGCGCCCGGCAGGCTTAAAACGGCCTCCGGTTTTTCTCCTTCCAGGCGTAAAAACGCAACTGCGGCAACAATGGCCAGCCCCAGGACGACTGGGACGAGCAGCAAGCTTTTGCGAATTTTATTTCTCTTATCTTTCAAGTAGTTACCATCCTTAAAATCATATTGGGCGCAGCCTCTGACAATAGCAACTAAACCAATGCCGATCAAGGCAAAGTTTCGCTGCTTGACTTTTGGCAGCTTGCGGGATAAAGTTCCATCCATGAACAATATGGTAAAGATAAAAGATACTTGCATCGGTAAAGGCCAACCGCTGGCAATCATTGCCGGCCCCTGTGTAATAGAGGATTTCGAAACCACCTTTGAAATTGCTTCCTTTGTCAAACACCTGGCAGCGGGAAAAGGAATCGGCTGTATCTTCAAGGCCTCTTTCGACAAGGCCAACCGCACATCCATAGATTCCTTTCGCGGCCCGGGGATCGACAAGGGGCTGGAGATTCTGTCCCGGATAAGGCAAGAGCTTGATTTACCGGTTATTTCCGACATTCACGAAGCCGGACAGGCGGCCGCGGCCGCGCGGGTTCTGGATGTGATCCAGATCCCGGCTTTTTTATGCCGCCAGACCGATTTCCTGCTGTCGGCAGCCAGGACGGGCAAAGTGATCAACGTCAAAAAAGGACAGTTCATGGCTCCCTGGGACATGCAGAACGTGGTCGCCAAAATACGCTCCGCCGGCAACCACAACATCCTCCTGACCGAACGGGGGGCCATGTTCGGATACAACAACCTGGTCGTGGACTTCCGGTCAATCCCCATCATGCAGGAAACAGGTTGCCCTGTGGTCTTCGACGCCACCCATAGTGTTCAGCTGCCCGGAGGCGCCGGCACAAGCTCCGGAGGTCAGCGCCGGCATGCGCCCGGCTTGGCCAGGGCGGCCGTGGCCGCCGGCGCCGACGCGATTTTCATGGAGGTCCATCCGAATCCGGACAAGGCCCTGTGTGATGGCCCCAATTCCCTTCCCCTCGACTGGCTTCCGGATCTGTGGCAGCAACTGATAGACATCCGGACGGTTGTCAATCAAGCATGATGGTTTCGCAAAAAGCCCGATATCTTCGTTGCCCTGCCCGTTGCGGGACCGCGGCGTACCACCGGGTTTGCGAGGCCGGCATGCATTATGAATTCTCAACAAATACGAAGCAAATGGTTACGCAGCTGTAGAGACATGGGTTCTTTAGAAAAAAAATTGATGAAAATCAGGATGTTGCTCCTTGATGTGGACGGTGTCATGACGGCCGGTCAGATAATCTACGGCGACGATGGAAACCAAACCATGATCTTCAATGTCAAAGACGGCCTGGGCATCCGTCTGCTGAAGGAAGCCGGAATCAGGGTGGGCATAATCACCGGCCGCAGTTCGCAGGCCTTGCTGCACAGATGCAGCAACCTGGGTATCGACATGGTTTTTCACGGCATCAAGGACAAGCTTGTCGCCCTGGAAGAAGTCATGGCCACCACCGGTGTCACCCTTGACCGGATCGGCTTTGTGGGTGATGATCTGCCGGACCTGCCCTTGATGCGCAAGGTGGGATTTCCGGTTGCCGTGGCCGACGCTCACCAGATGGTGCGGGAAGCCGCAGACATGGTTACGCGGGCTCCCGGAGGCTTCGGCGCTGTCCGGGAAGTTTGTGAAGCCGTTCTTAAAGCCCAGGGCAAATTCGAAACCTTAGTGAATCGCCTGTTCGGCAAAGGCAGGGACAGATGAGCGCCGGCAAAAAGATAAACCGGATTCTGGCCTTTGCGGTCCTGGCGATGCTGGTGGCTGTTTCTCTTGTGTTTTTCCTTTCCCGGCACCGGGGCGGCAGCCAAATGGCGGTAAACCTCTTGCCGGATGCCAAGACCCTGATGAGCCTGTCCAATGTCCATCAGACCGCCACCAAAAACGGCCGCATCCAGTGGGAACTGCGGGCTACGACAGCCAAGCTCATGTCCGACGGGAAATCCCTGGCGCTCGACCACCCGCAGGTCGCATTCTTCACCGAGGATGGAACCAGGGTATCGTTGGAAGCAGACACGGGACGGCTCAATCTGGAAACCAATGACATCACCGTCGAAGGTCATGTTTCCATTTCCAACAGCCGATATAGACTTGCGACAGAACACGCCGCTTACCAGCACCAAAAACGACTTATAGTCTGCGGCCGGCCTGTGGAAATAGTGGGACCCGGCCTCCGCCTGGGGGCCTTGACCATGAGTTACGACCTGAAGGCCGACAAGACCGTCTTCGAAGGCCGGGTAGAGGGGGTATTGAATGAAATGCCGACAATGTAAGAAATTGATAGCATCGATTCTGGCCGCATTGTCACTGATCGCCTGGTGCGGATTGGCTGTAGCGGCGGGAAAACAGGACAACAAAGGGAAAAAACCGGCTGAACCGATAAAAATAAGTGCCGACCGGCTGACAATCAATAGCGATGCCAACTGGGCCGAGTTTACGGGAAACGTAATAGCGGTTCAGGGCAAAACTACCATTGCAGCTGAACGCCTTCGGATTTATTATAAAGAGAAAGCAGAGGACACAGGTGACGCCGGCCCTCGGAACGGAGGCGAGCTTGAAAAGATAGAGGCCTATGGCAACGTCCGCATAACAATGGACAACAGGCTTGCTGTAACTCCGAAGGCAGTATATAGTACCGCGGATCAAACCCTGACCCTGGAAGGTGAAGGTTCCCGCCTGCAAAGCGGCCGGGACACCATTACCGGAAAAAGGATAGTTTTTTCCCGGCAGAAAGGGAGCATCACGGTCACCGGCTCGCCGGGCAAGCAGGTGGAAGCCGTTATTTACAGCGAAAAGGAGGCATTGGACTGAGCACCGGACGGACCTGTCAGGTTTGGAAAAGTCCGGTCCCGACCCATGAGGCCTCCGGCAGGCTCGTGACGATCGCTTATGGCGTTACTTGATATCCGCAATCTGGTTAAGGTTTACAACGGCAGGAAGGTCGTCAAAGGAGTAAGCCTCAACGTGGCCAGCGGTCAGGTGGTGGGACTTCTGGGACCCAACGGAGCCGGCAAGACCACGACTTTTTACATGACCGTGGGGCTGATCAAGGCCGACGGCGGGAAAGTCTTTCTTGATGAAGATGATCTGACCGCCTGTCCCATGTACATCAGAGCCCGTAAGGGGATCGGTTATCTGCCACAGGAGCCGTCGGTTTTCAGGAAACTGACAGTTCGCCAGAACCTGCTGGCGATCCTGGAAACCATGAGGCTTGGAAAGGAAGAATGTAATCGCAGGGCCGACGCCCTGCTGGAAGAACTGGGCATCGCCCACATCCAGGACAGCAAGGCAGGAGTCTTGTCAGGAGGTGAAAGGAGGCGGCTGGAAATTTCACGGGCGCTTGCCACCAGACCGTCTTTCATCCTCCTGGATGAGCCTTTTGCCGGCATTGACCCTCTGGCGGTCATTGACATAAAAAATATTATAGGCCATTTGAAGGAACGCAAGATCGGAATCTTGATTTCGGATCACAATGTCAGGGAAACTCTGGAAGCATGCGACCGGGCATATATTCTGGCAGATGGCAAAGTAATCGAATCCGGTACACCCGAACATATTGCCGCGAGCAAAATTGCCCGCCGCATATACCTGGGAGACGAATTCAAACTGTGATGACTTCGCAGACAGTCCGATATCTTCTTTGGGCTGCATCCCGTTGCAACTGCGGCGTACTGCCAGGTACGCCTCGTCACACGGGATGAGCGACGCCCCGATTCCGAACTGCTCGCGAAGCCATCCAATAAATTGGGAATTCATCAAACTGTGATATGGCTATTGAATTAAGACAACAGTTAAAACTCACCCAACAGCTCATAATGACGCCTCAGCTGCAGATGGCGATCAAGCTGCTGCAACTGTCGCGCCTGGAGCTGATGGATGCCATCAGGCAGGAACTTGAAGAGAACCCCACCCTCGAAGAAGTCCAGGAAACGGTCCCCAAAGATCAGCTGAGCGAGGAACAGTCTCCCGAACGGCCCCAGGCCGAAAAGACCGAAGAGGTCAGGATCGAGGAAAAACTGCCCAACGACATCGACTGGAGCAATTACATCGATGAATATAATTCACCGGGAAGGATCCGCTTTGAAACCGAGGAAAGGGATACTCCCCAGTACGAGGCTTTCGTCTCCAGCAAGGAATCATTGAGTGATCATCTCAACTGGCAACTGCTGATGAGCTCTCCCGGTGAAGAACACAAGCGGATCGGAAGCCTCATCATCGGCAATCTCGACAAGGACGGATACTTGAAAGCCACCGTCGAGGAGCTCTCGGAACTGGCCGGGGTGCCTGTCCGGCAGGTTGAAGAGGTGCTGCAGCTGATGCAGACCTTCGACCCGCCCGGAGTATGCGCCCGTGACCTGACAGAATGCCTCCTGATCCAGGCCCGAACGCTGGGGGTGGAAAACACTCTGGTGACGCGCATCATCGAAAATCATCTCAACCATCTGGAGAACAAGAATTACAGGGCCATCTGCAGAGCTCTGAAAGTAAAGCTCGATGAGGTCATCGCCGCGGTCGACATCATTACCGCCATGGAGCCCAAGCCGGGCAGGAAATTCAGTTCGGAAGAGCCGCAATATATCACCCCCGACATCTATGTATACAAACATGAAGACGGCTTTGTCATTATGCTCAACGACGACGGCATGCCCAAACTGCGGGTGAACTCTTTCTACAAGGAGGCAATCAGCAACAACAAAGAGATTACCGGAAGTGCCCGCGAGTACATTCAGGAAAAATTACGCTCTGCGGCCTGGCTCATTCGCAGCATCCATCAACGCCAGAAAACAATCTACAAGGTGATGGAAAGCATTCTGAAATTCCAGCGCGAATTTTTCGAAAAGGGCATAACCCATCTGAAACCGATGGTACTGCGGGACGTGGCCGAGGATATCGGAATGCACGAATCTACCATCAGCCGGGTGACCACGAACAAATACGCCTATACCCCCCAGGGGATATTCGAGCTCAAATATTTCTTCAACAGCTCGATCAAACGGATCCATGGAGAAGCTATCGCTTCGGCGAGCGTTCAAGAAAAGATCCGGCGCCTCATAGAAAGCGAAGACCCGCGCAAACCTTACAGCGACAGCAAAATGGCCGAACTGCTCAAGGCCGACAACATCAATATAGCCCGTCGCACCGTTGCCAAATACCGTGAAATGATGGGCGTTCTGCCGTCCAACAAACGCAAGCGGTTCTCATGATTGCAGCCACTTTCCCAAAGGACATTGAAACGGCCGGAAGGCAACCTGGCAAGGTGTCACCGGCTACGGAAACCGGATGTGACCGGACGGCTGTCACCTGCTCGGGGCCGGGCAGGCGGAAACAGGCCGCTTGCATGCTGTCGGCATATGCAGGGAGGACGGTTTCAAAAAAGCGGCCACGGATCTATATTACGCGATATATCCCGGCCATCGACAAACAGGATGGCCCGGTCTTTGGTTTAACCATAAACCAAAAGGAGGCACAGCCTATGCAGACTTCAGTAACATTCAAAAACATCTCCCCTTCCGATCACCTCAAAGCATATGTCAGCGACAAGCTGAATCGTTTCGATAAATATCTTTACAATCCTGCCGAAGCAAACGTAGTACTTTCGGTGGAAAAATTCCGTCACATAGCGGAAATAAACATCGTTGGCGACCGCCTTGCAATCAACGGCAAAGAAGAGACCGAAGACATGTACAGCGCCATAGACATGGTGCTGGACAAACTCGAGAAACAAATAAAGAAAAACAAGGAGAAAATCCGGGAACGCCGCAGCGGCAAGCACAACCGGTCATTGTCCGAGCAGGACATGGGAGAACTGGCAGCCGATGAAGACACACAGCCCCAGGTGGTGGAAAAACGGATCGATTACAAACCAATGGATGTGGAAGAAGCGGTAATGCAGATGGATCTGGTGGATAACTCCTTCCTGGTTTTCACCAACGCCAGGACAGGCCGGGTCAATGTCCTGTATCGCCGCAAGGATGGCAATTACGGACTCATCCAGCCCAGCAGCTGACAGATGATCGTTTTTACCGGATCCGCATGCTACGGATGCGGTAATAACTTAACCTTATCGGAGCCCTGTCTGCCTCCGATCTTAATTGTTCCCGCCGCGCGGGACCGATTGAAGCCACCCCCCTTTGGGGGTGGCGGTTTACTGGTGAAAACCTATGAAGATTCTTGATGCGTTACATGAAGAAGCGATCTTAATCGACCTCAAAGCCACTCAGAAGATCGAAGTTATTCAGGAGCTGGTGGCACCCGTGGCGAAGATAACGGGAGTCGACCGGGATCTGCTCGTGCGTGTTCTGATGGAACGTGAACGACTGGGAAGTACCGGTATAGGCGGAGGAATAGGTATTCCTCACGGAAAACTGAAAGAACTTGAAGTGCCGGTGCTGGCTTTCGGCCTGAGCCGGCAGGGGGTTGATTTCGAGTCCATGGACGGGCGGCCGACTTACATCTTTTTCCTTTTGCTCACTCCTGACGATTCGGCGGGTCTGCATTTGAAACTTCTGGCCGGCATTTCAAAATTGCTCAAGCAGGAACCGATCAAAGAGCAGCTTATGAATGTAAGATCTCCGGATGATGTTATTGAAATCATCAAGGCGGCCGAGACCGACATTTGATGTTGGGCGCCCGACTGAATTGGCAACCCATCAAAAAAGGCGAATCGCTTTGAAACGTCCGGCCATTGTCATAATAACCGGCTGCTCGGGTTCGGGCAAAAGCACCGCACTGAATGCTTTCGAGGATGCCGGTTTTTTCTGCGTCGACAATATGCCGATTGCGCTGCTTCCGGACTTTCTTGCAAAATTCAGCCCACGGCTGGACAATGCGGCCGGCCTTGCCTTTGTAATGGATCTGCGCGATGATGATTTTCTGTCCAGCTATTCCGGCGTTATTTCAGAACTCAGACAGGAAGGGTGGTTGATAAAACTCGTTTTCCTGGAAGCAAAGGATTCGGTTCTGCTGCGGCGTTACAGCCATACCCGGCGCCACCATCCCCTGGGCAAAGCCGCAAGCCTGCTCAAAGCCATTCAGACCGAAAAACGGCTCATTGAAAACATCCGCGGTCAGGCCGATCACCTGATAGACACTTCAGATTACAGTGTCCATGAACTGAAATTCGCCACCATTCACATCGCCCAGAATTACGCCTCCGTCAAGGCCATGGCCGTCAATGTCCTTTCTTTCGGGTACAAGTATGGAATTCCCCGCGACGCGGACCTGATCATGGATGTGCGCTTCCTGGCAAACCCTTACTTCGTAGCCGATCTGAAACCCCTGGACGGCGAATGCCCGCCTGTTCGCCAATTTGTATTGCAACATCCGGAAACGGAATTTTTTTTACGCAAGTATATCGACTTGATCGATTACCTGATACCGTTGTATGAAAAGGAAGGCAAAGCGTATCTGAACCTGGCCGTCGGATGCACCGGCGGGCGGCACCGTTCAGTGGTTATCGCCCGTATGCTTTACGAGCATATCAGCAGTACCAGATCTAGTGTCAGCCTGATACATCGTGATATTAACTGATTCCCGGTTTTACCGGTGACACGGCTGGCGGAACGAAACTGGAGCACCGGGCAGGCCCGCTGGGCAGCAACCCCATACCAAAGGATTGTACCATGATCGGCATCTTGCTGGTAACTCACCGCCGACTGGGAGAAGCCCTGATCGATACGGCCTCCTTTATCATAGGGGACAGGCCTTCAGCAGTTGAATTCGTCTCGATTGATCTAGAACAAGATGCCAATGAAATGCGCACCAAGATAGAAGACGGCATTAAAAAGGTGGACAACCGTCACGGCGTCTTGATCCTGACGGATATGTTCGGTGGTACACCTTCGAATCTGAGCTATTCATTCCTGGAAGAAGGTCGCATAGAGGTTGTCTCGGGCGTCAATCTGCCTGTTCTGATCAAAGCGGTCAAGGCGCGGGAAGATCAGGATCTGGCGCAACTGGCCCAGACACTGGAAACATTCGGACGGCAAAGCATCTCCCTCGCAAGCGGTATTCTCAAGGGCAACAAGCGTAATTGAATTTGTTCCGACGCAGGGTGAACCACTTTTTAACTTCCAATGAACCAAACAAAGGAGGCAGTATGGGTGTTAAAGTAGGGATAAACGGTTTTGGAAGAATAGGACGGCTGGCGTTCAGAGCCGCCATGAACAACCCTGCAATAGAAGTGGTGGCGATCAACGATTTGACAGACGCTGCCACCATGGCCCACCTTCTCAAGTACGATTCTGTCCATGGGATACTGGAAGATGACATTTCGGCCCAGGACAACTCTATCCTGGTCGGTGAAAAAAAGATCTCCTATACGGCCATCAAGGATCCTGCGCAGATACCCTGGGAAGACATGGGTGTTGAAATCGTCATGGAATGCACCGGTCTTTTCCGGGAAAGGGAAGCTGCCGCCAAGCATCTGGAAGCCGGGGCACGCAAAGTAATAATCTCAGCTCCGGCCAAGGACCCCGACGTCACCATCGTCATGGGCGTAAATTCAAGCCAGTACGACCCCAGACAGCACCATATCATCTCCAATGCATCCTGCACCACGAACTGCCTTGCTCCTGTGGCCAAGGTGCTGATGGAAAATTTCGGCATCCGCAGCGGACTGATGACAACCGTCCACTCCTATACCGGTGATCAGCGCTTGCTGGACTTTCCGCACAGGGATCTGCGCCGTGCCCGTTCGGCCAACCTTTCGATGATTCCTACCACCACGGGAGCGGCCCGGGCTGTTGCCCTTGTCCTTCCCGAGCTCGATGGCAAACTGAACGGTCTTGCCATCCGGGTTCCGACTCCCAATGTCTCCCTCGTGGACCTGGTTGCCACGGTTGAAAAGAGCGGCATCACCGTATCGGATGTCAATGCCGCCCTGAAAGAAGCCTCCGAGGGCGAGCTTGAAGGCATTCTCGGTTTCAGCGAACTGCCGCTTGTCTCCGTAGATTACAACGGCATCACCCTTTCCTCAATTGTCGACGGCCCCACCACCTATGTGATCGATCAGATGGTCAAGGTGCTTGCATGGTACGACAACGAATCGGGCTATTCCAATCGCATGGTCGACCTGGCCGCCATGATAGGCACAATGTTGTAAGGCAATGCTCAAAGGAGATCTGACATGACCAAACGCAAACCACTTATTGCCGGCAACTGGAAAATGCATAAAACCGGTCCTGAAGCCGTGGAGACGGCCCGCAAACTGGCCGGACTGACTGCCGACGTCGACCGGGTGGATGTAATGATCGCCCCGCCCTTCACCGCCCTGGCCCAGGTGGCTGAAGTATTGCGCGGCACCAGGATCATGCTCTGCGCCCAAAACATGCACTGGGAACCCCGGGGGGCCTTTACCGGTGAAATAAGCGCCGAGATGTTGCTGGCAGCCGGTTGCACCCACGTCATCCTGGGCCATTCGGAAAGAAGGCAGTTTTTCGGAGAAACCGATCAGACGGTCAATCTCAAGCTGCGAGCCGCCCTGGCGGCGGGATTGAAGCCGGTGGTATGCATCGGAGAATCGGAGTCTGAGCGGGACGAAGGAAAAACTTTTTCCGTACTTGACAAACAGGTTCAAAACGGGTTAAAGGGCCTACTTTCAGATGACCTGAAAGGATTGACACTGGCCTACGAGCCGGTATGGGCCATCGGAACCGGTAAAACCGCAAGCAGCCAGCAGGCTCAGGAAGTACACGCTTATCTCAGGGATCAACTTGCCAAGGCCTATGGCCGGTCGGTTGCCGAAGCGGTGCGTATACTGTATGGCGGCAGTGTAAAACCTGCCAACATCGCAGAGCTGATGGCCATGGAAGATGTCGACGGAGCTCTGGTGGGAGGGGCCAGCCTTGAGGCTGAAACCTTCAATCAGCTGGTCCATTATCAAAACTGAAGTTGGATTCTTATGAATTTATTTTTGGTGGTAATTCACGTTATAGTCAGTATCGCCCTGATAATGATCGTTCTGCTCCAAACCGGCAAGGGAGCAGACATGGGGGCGGCCTTCGGCGGTGGCGCAAGCCAGACCCTGTTCGGCACAACGGGTGCCAGTACATTTCTTGGCAAGCTGACCACCATCGCGGCCATTGTGTTCATGCTGACATCATTGACCCTGGCATACATGGCGGGACACCGTAACGTCCAGTCGGTTGTGGAGAAGGCGCCGGTTACCGCACCTCAAACCGACAGTTCAAACGACGCTTCCAAGCCGGCAACCGAATCCAGCGCAACTGCCCATGAGCAGCAACCGGTGGCCCCGGATTCGGAAGGCCAGGCCAAATAGCTGTTTGACAAGTGCCGAAGTGGTGGAATTTGGTAGACACGCTATCTTGAGGGGGTAGTGGGGAAACCCGTGCCGGTTCAAGTCCGGCCTTCGGCACCAACCACAAATTTTTATAACGGTTTCAGTTTATTACTGAAACCGTTTTTTGTTATATGCGATTAGCGGCAAGGACAACGTATTTCTGCTTCAGCCCCGCGGCAACCATGCCGATACTGTTTTCCAGGAAGACAACCCTGACGGGGCATGCCAATGAAGACGTCAATCAGGTTCTGCGCGGTTTTTCTGCTTTTACCATTGACCTTGTTGCTGCAAGCGGCCGAGCCTGCCAAATCCATGGCAGAACGCCTTCCGCCCGTAAGGGCAGTGTACTTACCTCCCTATGCCCTGAACCTGAGATCTATCGACATCTATGTCCACCAGGCCCGCCTGCTGGGGCTCAATGCCGCGGTTCTGCATCTGAAGGACCCCCGGGGCAATATATTCTGGTCCAGCCGGATTCCCGGTGCCAGGCGGCACGTGAATCCCGGTGTTGCTAAAAATATAAAACGTCTGGTTTCAGTTTTGAAGGCCAACCATATCCGGACCATCGCCAAGCTCGACGTGTTCGCCGACAACGCCCTTGTAGGCGAACACCCGGAACTGGGATTGCAGGATGCGCAAACCGGCCTTCCGTGGAAGGACAAAAAAGGACTGTTCTGGGCCAACCCTTTCGACAGGCGGGTATGGGACTACGTCACGGACCTGGCAAAGGAGCTGGCCGCTGTGGGTTTCGATGAAATTCAGTTCGACTACGTCCGTTTCCCTTCCGACGGTGATCTGGGCCGCATAGTATATCGTGGAAATCCACAGCACATCAGCCGCAGCCGGTGCATCGCCGCTTTCCTGAAGTACGCCCATCAACAGCTTCATCCGCTGGGAGTGAAGTTGTCGGCGGCTGTTTTCGGACTGGTTGCCTGGAAGAAATACGATTTCGGAATCGGACAGGTTCTCGAGCAGATGACCCCCGCCCTGGATGTCATCTGCCCCATGTTCTACCCTTCCCATTTTCCGCCCGGTTTTCTCGGCAAAACAGACCCGGGCCGATATCCCGGCCTGATAATGCGCCTGAGCGCCCGGCGGATGCGGCAAAGGATAAATATCGCCGTAAGGCCCTGGATCCAAGACTTCTGGTACGGGCCGGAAAAAGTCGAGGCCCAGATCAGAGGGCTGAAAGCTGCCGGAACCGACGGCTGGTCGGCCTGGAATCCGTCCGGCAGGTACAAAGCCACCTTCACCGTCCTGGCCCGACGCAACGGGGTACGTCTTACCACTCCCAAATTATATCCTGAACTGGCTGATCTGCGCAGCCTGCCGGACAACCTGATATCGCTGGCAGCAAAACCGGTCAATCTCACCTGCTACCGCAAGGGATACTCTGTTGTGAGCCTCCGGACTCCGGAGCCTGCATGCCGGCTCAATGCCTCCACTCCGGCAAAAATGATCATGACCTTCGATGAAAGCATCCTGGACCGCATTCTAACCAGACGCCGGATCGACTTCGGTTCACGGATCTCCAAAAGGGTCAAAGCCGGGCTGGTTGCCCGCCTGATGTGCCGGGATTTGGGTGCCGACAGCCGCAGGATGCGGCCCCGCCCGATTTTCATCGACTGGGACGGCGACTGTCGTTTCAGCTATAGTGTGCCTGCCACCGCTGCCGCGGCTTTCGGCAAGTCAGGGCCTGAAAATGAACTGCGGGTTGTGGCCCGCCGCCATTTTTTGCGGGAACAGGCTGGCGGTTCGCCGTATCTTGCAGACTGAACAATGGTTTGAAACAGCAGCGTGGACAGTTTCGGAAGACGGCGAACAGTCCCCGCCGTTACTGTTCCGGGAAAACTACCGGTTTCCCGGTCCGATAGGCAAGGGCTTTACAGGTGCAGATCAGGCGGCCGTCTTCCTCAACGACCCTGATATCATAGGCGGCCGTCCTGCGCGTACTGGCAACCCTTTCGGCAGTGGCCTTCAACAGCTTTCCGGGCCGGGGAGAAGCAACGTAGGTAACGTTGATATTCAACGCCACGGCCACGTCGCCCTCTGTCTGGGCGGCTGTCTCGAAGGCCTCGTCCACCAGGGCAAACAGGGCGCCGCCATGGGCGCGGGCGTAAACATTGTTCATCACTTCGGGCCGGTAAGTCATCTCCACCTCGGACCTTCCGTCTTCCAGGCTCACGACCCTGATCCCCAGAAGACGGCTGAAAGGTTCCTGTTTCACCGCTTCCATGATCGCTTCACGCAGCTGTCTTTGCATTTCACTCCGCCACTTTCAGGGGCTCCGGAACCCCGGTCTCAATCTTCTTTCAGCAATCCATATAATTTCTTGATTCGTTACGACTGTCTCACCTGTTTGCACCGGCCGTTCGGCGGCCGCCCTAAAGTATAAATTCAAAAGGGCGATAAAACCTTAGCAAGATTTCAACCAACGGGGGCAGGCATTGCCGCAACGGTCTGCAAGCCCGCAGTACAAAAAATCATAGAAGACGGTGCCGGCATGAAACTGATTTTGGCAATCGCCCTGATATCATTTGTCGCTTACCGCAACAGCGCCGATCCTGTAATGCTCTTTTGTGCCTGCCACGCCCTGATCCTGGCCGTCTGTATTTTCTGCAAACGGATTGACAGCCTTGGAATTCTGCGCAGGCCCGCAAAACAACCTGCGAACAACCGGCATTCAGCGGCGGACGAGGCTGTTTAGAATCAGGGCCGAATTCTCCGGCCCGGCAATCAGTACGTGTTCCTCAATCCGCCTGCCATCGAGATATTCGTTGAGGTGAAAATCGGTGCCGGCGGTGGTGAAAAGCCGGCCTCCGGCCGCCTCCACGATCACCCTGACGGCCGCCAGGTCTTTTATCGATTCATTGGTCACCAGGGCCCCGTCGGCGCGACCCATGGCAACGTAGCAGGCATGGGCGCCGGTGCTGCCCATATCCCTGATCTTACCGGGAAAATTGGACGAATATGACTGATGGAACCTGGAGAAAGTAAACAACAGGCTTTCCTCGGTAAGACAGGGCCGGGATGCGGTCCGGATGACCCGCCGGCCCCAAAAGGCGGCCTGCCCGGCTGAAGCGTAAAACAGGTCGCCGGTGGCGGGCATGAAAAAAGCCCCGAAAACCGGCCAGAAATTTTCCAGCAGGGCAATCGACACTCCCCAGATCGGAATGCCACTTTGAAAATTATCCACCCCGTCCAGAGGATCCAGTACCCACAGGTAGCGCCGGTCGTCGTGGGCATAAGCCTCCGGGGTGCTGTCCTGGCCGAAAACCTGGTGATCAGGGAAACGTTCGTTGATACTTGCCGTCAGCAATGAGCTCAGCTCCAGTTCCGTCTGAGTTACCAGGTTTTGATCGAACTCAGAGGCCCCCCGTCCGCGTCCATAGTAGTCAAGAGCTTTCTTTCCGGCGTCCCGTATAAGGTCAAGGGCGAAACTGCCCAACCCTTCCAGGCTCACCCGGCGGTCTTTGGTCATGCAACCTCCTTCCTTTAGAATTTGCTTCCAGGCTGTGGCGGTGTTTGAACGTTACACCGGGCCGTCCATATGGCACCATATGGACGGCGGCTGCAGCGTCCGGGCCAGACATGGGCCCTTTCAGGAGTGAAGATCTCTTTTATTAAAACCTAAATCGAGTGTTTCTGATTTCGGTTATAACAGCTAAACAATACGCGAGAATGCTTCTGATGGCAACCAGAAAGCGTCTTGGCAGGAGTTGAACCGCGGAAATACGTTCCCCCCGGACAGGAAAGGTCAGCATTTCTTGGAGGCATATCCGTCAGCGTACCATCCGCCGCCTTTGAGCTCAAAGGAACACTTGGATATGATCTTCTTGGCCATCTTGTGGCACTTGGGACACTCTATCTGCTTGGTGCCCATTTTCACCAGATCTTCGATGATGTTTCCGCATTCACATTCAAATTCATATACCGGCATATGTGGATCCTCGTTCTTCCGGTTCATAACCGTATTTTTACAGAACATTATGCAGCTCAATCACCTGTTGTCAAGTAAAACCGGTCCTCTTTTCATCGGTTGACCGGAGTCAACCGGTTAAAAAGGATAAGGCCGCCCCCGGACGGCCCCGTTCCCTGTGGCAAGGGGGGCTACACCGCTGCTTGTTCAGGGCAGAAATGCCGGGGCAACGGGACCGTTTCCGGAGGCGGCCAGATCACCTGTTAAGTCACGGCTTTATCTTAACAACCTTGAAGCCGTAGTTACGCCGTTTGACCAGCATCTGGATGGCCTTCTTATGCTTGGTCGCCTTGCGCATGGCTTTACGGAAATCGTCCAGATCGGAGATCCGCTCATGGTTGACCTCCTTGATGATGTCGCCGGGCCGGAGGCCGGCTTCATCGGCCCGGCTCCCGCTTTGAACATCCATCACCAGGACACCTTTCTCGTCCTTGTCCAAGCCGAACTGGCGGGCGCGTTCAGGTGTTATCTCGGCCACCTGGATACCCATGGATTCACTCCGCCCGCTGCCTTCGTTTACCACAAGCTGATCGTCTTCGCGCTTGGCCACTTTTACGGTCACCGTCTTGCGTTTACCGTTGCGCAGCAGGGTTATCCTGGTCTTGCTGCCCACCGGGGTATTGGCGATAATGGAAGAAAGCTCCCTGCCGGTTGAAACCGGATGTCCGTCCACGGCGATGATGATATCCTTGGGCTTGATACCCGCCTTGTCTGCAGGATCGCCTTTGAAAACCTGAGTCACCATCACCCCCTTATGGGTCTTCAGACCGTAATACTCGGCAAGTTCGGGGCTCAGGTTCTGGATGGCCACTCCCAGCCATCCGCGGGTGACAGAGCCTTTTTCTTTCAGCTGGGCCACAATCGATTTGGCCATGTTGATCGGAATCGCAAAACCTATACCCTGTCCGCTGGCGATAATGGCGGTATTGATCCCGATTACCTGTCCCTTCAAGTCCAGCAGGGGTCCGCCGCTGTTACCCGGATTGATGGAAGCATCGGTCTGGATGAAATTGTCGTAAGGACCGGCACCGATCACCCGTTTCTTGGCGCTCACGATACCGGCGGTAACCGTCTGTTCGAGTCCGAAGGGACTGCCGATGGCCAGCACCCAGTCACCCACCTCCAGCTTGTCGGAATCACCAAGTGGCAGGGGGTGCAGGTCGCGGGCTCCGTCGATCTTGATCAGGGCCAGGTCGGTCTTGGGGTCCCGGCCGACTATCTTGGCATCGTATTCTTTCTCGTCATAGAGAGAAACCCTGATCTTGTCGGCACCTTCAACCACGTGATTGTTGGTGACTATGTAACCTTCCTTGTCGATGATAAAGCCCGAACCGAGGCTGCGTTGCTTGTAATCGCGCTGGGGCGGCGGGACGAAAGGTCCAAAAAAATCTTCAAAAGGATTGCCTTTGGGGCCGAAAAAATGGCGGAACACCTGACCTCCGCCCTTGATGATCTTGACTGTACGGATATTGACGACACCGGGTTTGGCCTCCTTGGCCAGCTTGGAGAAATTGGCCGGAACCATTGCAACCTCGCCGGCCACGGCCGCCGTCAGGCTGGCATAGGCAAAGATCAGAGCCAGGCCGGAAATCAGAACGATGGTCGATCTGAACTTCTTGATACTTTTCATCAAACATACCTCCTTTGGTAAGGATATCCATGCTTACGTCGAATCGCCTTCGACCGTTCAACCATAACAATCTTTTCTAACGGGTGGATTACCGAAAGATTACCATTTGGTAATCTTTGACGGTCAACCCGGGCCCGGTCATGCTCTGGGGAGCAAGACCCTGAAGGTGCTGCCCTTTCCGGGCGCGCTCTCCACTTCGATCCTGCCCCCATGGGCCTTGGCGACCGCCAGGGCCAGACTGAGACCCAGGCCGGCGCCAATACTGCCCCGGCTCTGATCACCACGGTAGAAACGTTCGAATATATGGGGCAGATGGCAGGCTTCGATACCATATCCTGTATCTGTCACCGACAGGACCACCATTTCCGGTGTTTTCTCGTCAAGGCTGACAACCACCTTGCCGCCTGGCGGGGTGTACTTCAGGGCGTTGTCCAGAAGGTTGGCGACCATCCGCTGGAGCATGCGTTCATCGCCCCGGACCACGAACTCATCCCCGGCGGATTCAAAACGCAGCTCGATGCCACCATCTTCGGCCACGGGCAGAAAAAGCTCACAGGCCCTTTCAACCATACGGGCAAGGTCCACCGGCCGCCTTTCAGGCGGATCAATGCCCGATTCGGTCCTTGAAATCGTCAACATGGTGGAAATCATTTCCAGCAGCCGGTCACACTCCTGTATGGTATCCTCAGCCATCCGCACAAAATCTTCCAGCACTTCCCGCTTTCGTTCCGGCCGCATTCTGTCTGCCCTGGCCAGGGTTATCTCGGCCAGGCCCCTTATCCTGGTTATGGGACTGCGCAGATCGTGGGCTATACTGTCGTTCATGCGCCTTATATTGGAAACCAGGGACTGGATCCGGTCCAGCATCTGATTGATGGTGATTGCCAGCTCGTCGATCTCGTCGGCCCGGCGGCCCACCGGCACCCTGGCATCGAGATCGTTCTCGGTTATCCGGCGGGCGGTTCTTCCGATCCGCTCCACCCCGGACATGGCCCGGCGTGCCATGAACCCGCCGACTGCCAGGGCACTTGCCAGCACGAAAGCCATGACGGCGATGAAAACCCGCCTGAATGACGCCAGCAGGGCCTGTTCCTGCTCCAGGCAAAGGCCCCATTGCAAAACGATCTCCCTTCCCAGCCGCCGGTAAATCACCCGGACCAGGACGGTTCCGCTGTTGTCTTCCAAGCGTTGGGTCTCCAGAAAATGCCGCTTGCCTGCAAGCAGCGCCCTGATTGCGGCCCGGTTCATTGCCGTCCGGTTCCAGCGGCTCAGGTTGGCCGAGGCGAACACCACTCCGGTGCGATAAAACATACGGAAAAAGGCCCGTTTCTCACCGGCCGCCTCTGCCTGGATGCGGGCTATGCTCACGGCCGCATCGATTCCCTGGAGCTGGTAGATACGCTCTATCTCATCGACCTGCCGGCGCAGGGCCTCATCGGTCCGTTTCTCGATTTCGGCATCTATCAAAAAGTAGAAGACGGCAAAGGCGACCCAGGCCGACAGACAAAAAATTAAAGCATACCACAGCGTCAGGCGAAAGGTGAACGATCGGAAAAACTTATTCATCGGCTTCGAGCCTGTAGCCGGCACCTCTGACCGTGTGGATCAACTTCTTTTCAAAGTCCCGGTCGATCTTGTCACGCAGCCGGCAGATGCGGGCTTCCACCACGTTGGTCTGGGGATCGAAATTATAGTTCCAGACGTGCTCCATGATCATGGCCCTGGAAACCACCCGGCCGGCATTGCGCATCAGATACTCCAGCAGGGAATATTCCAGGGGCTGAAGGTCTATTCTGACACCATTTCTGGTCACCTTGCGCGTGGCCAGATCCAGGACGAGATCGGCCACCTGCAGACGTTTCGGCTCGGCGACACCGCTGGCGCGCCTGATCAGGGCCTGAACGCGGGCCAGCAATTCCGAAAAGGCAAAGGGTTTTACCAGGTAATCGTCACTTCCGCTCTGAAGCCCCCTGACCCGGTCTTCCACCCTGTCCCTGGCGCTGAGAATGATTATGGGCGTCTGAATCCGGTTGCGGCGCAGCCGTCTTATAAGTTCCAGGCCATCCATTACCGGCAGCATCAGGTCAATGATCAGGACATCATAGTCCTTGTCCATGGCCATGGCCAAGCCGGATTCCCCGTCGGCGGCATGGTCCACGGTAAACCCTTCGGCCCTGAATCCCTTGATGACGAACGAGGCTATCTTGGCATCATCTTCGACCAACAGCAGCAACATGGGGCCACCTTTGTCTCTTTGGAAACCGCATGCCCTGCATGCGGACCGGTCAGACTCTGAATTCTCATTTGCTGCGGTCCTGCCGCATTTCCTCGATCAGGCAGCGCGCCAGGTCGAGATCGTATGCCCGGCGCGGGTCGAAACCCTTGCCGGTATACATTTCCTGGGCCTGCAAAATAGCGCTGTACGGCACCCAGCCGTGTTCCTGCCAGAGCTTATCATCATCCCTGCTCCACATCCGGAACTCAAAATCGCCGCCCGCCTCGCGCACGTACATCCTGACGGCCTTGTTCTGCGGAAAAGGATGATAATAATATCCCCTGCTGTCTTTCATCAATGCCTCCGTTCAATTACCAGATCTCCGATTGACTCATCCGGTCTGCCCTTCCACCTGCTGCCGGACCCAGTCCAGGAAATCCCGGCTGCCGTCCTCAACCGGCAGGGCGACCACGCAGGGACAGTCGTAACTGTGATGCTTTTTGACAAAGTCGGTCAGCGGCCCGAGCCTCCCGGCGGTGGTCTTGGCAACCATGGCCACTTCGCGGTCCTTTTCGATCCTGCCCTGCCAGCGGTAGACCGACTCTATCTCCCTGAAAACGTTGACGCAAGCGGCCAGCCTGTTTTGGACAAGTTTTTCCGCCAGCTCCAGCGCTTCCCGGCGGTCGGCGGCAGTAATGTAAACCCAGTAGACTTGGCTCATGAGAGCACTCCCTGACTGCTCGAGGCCGGGCTCACTTCCCGGCCGGTTCCAGGCAGCCGGCGACCGGGCTGCCGGTCGAAACTGCCATTGACACCTTGGCATGTTAGCAAATATTTCCCTTTTCATGAAGCCGTTTTCATGGCAGATTAAGAAGTCATTACAATGTCCCGCGCAATGTTTGGCTCTGTTCACCCAGACTTGGAGGAGACAGCCATGGGCGGTTTTTTCGGTCCCGGTTCAGGAAAAATGCTGGCCGAGATTCTGCGTCCTGCCAACCACCTCGCAGACCTGACTGACGACCCCGAGGAGCTGAGGCGTATAATCCGGGAAAAGGACCGTCTTTTCGAAGCCATGGTGGACGCTTTCGACGGCCTGATCTTCATCAGTTCCTTCGATTACCGCATAACCTACATGAATGAACGCATGATCCAGTATGCCGGCTACGATGCATGCGGCCGTTACTGCTACCAGGTCTTCCATAACCGCGACACGGTCTGTCCCTGGTGCTCCAACCACCGGGTGATGCGCGGCGAAACCGTCAGGTACGAAATACTGGGTCCCAAGGACGAAAGATGGTATTACGTTGTAAATACACCTATTCGCCATACAGACGGATCCCTTTCCAAGTACACCCTGATGATGGACATCCACGACCTCAAACAGGTGGAAGAAGAGCTGAAGACTCATCGTGACCGCCTGGAAGACATGGTCAGGGCCCGTACCGCGGCGCTTACCGCCACCAACGCCAAGCTGCTGAAAGAAATCGAGGAACGCAAGCACATCGAGCGCACTTTACGCGAAAGCCAGCGGCGTTACAGAATACTTTTCGATGGTTCCATGGACGCCATCTTCATCATCGACCAGCAGGCCCGCATCTACGACGTCAACGAGGCCGCGGTCGGTCTCACCGGTTATGCCCGCCATGAACTGATAGGCCGTTCGATCCAAGAGCTGTATCGGTCTTTCGACAAGGAGGCTTTCAATGAATACTTCAACCGGGTGATGAAGGGGGAATCGTATTCTAACGAAGCCGTAATAATGCGGGAAGACGGCCGCCTGGTCACGACCGAGTTCAGCAGCAAAATAATAGTGATCAACAACCGTCCCCTGATTCACACATCGGTCAGGGATATAAGCGCCCGCAAGGCGGCCGAAGAAGCTCTGCGTCGAAGTGAAGCAAAATACCGCGAACTGGTAGAAAACGCAAACAGCATCATCATCCGTTTCAATACCGAGGGCCGGATTACTTTTTTCAACGAGTATGCCCAGCATTTCTTCGGCTGGTCAGAAGAGGAAATCATAGGCAAAAATCTCCTGGACACCATCCTGCCGCCGACCGACAGTCTGGGCCGCGATATAGCCTCTAAACTCAAAGACTTCTTTGCGCATCCCGAGAAATACGCCACCAATGAGATTGAAAATATTTGCCGCAACGGGCGCAGGGCCTGGGTGGCCTGGACAAACCGCCCCATCAGGTCGCCTTCGGGCAGTACAAAAGAGTTCCTTTGCGTGGGGGTCGATATAACAGAACGCAAGCAGGCCAAGGAGTACATCCAGAGCCTCACCCACCAGCTCCTGAAGGCCCAGGAAAACGAAAGGCTAAAGATATCACGTGACCTGCACGACCATATCGCCCAGGATCTGTCTTCGCTTAACATCGGACTGCAAACCCTTTTCGACGGCCATGAAAATATAGATCCCGAACTCCAGGAAAAGCTCGCCTATATTATAAAAATACTGCAGCGGTCAATTACCGAGGTGCGCAACCTGGCCTACGATCTGCGGCCGCCGGGACTGGACCAGCTGGGATTGGTGCGAACCCTCTATATCTACTGTGAAGAGTTCGAAAAGACTTCCGGTATCCGTACCGACTTTTCAGCCGCCGGGCTGGACAGCGTCAAGCTTGACGACGATGCCCAGATAAACATCTACCGTCTGATTCAGGAAGCGCTCCATAACGCCAAGAAACATGCCAGGGCCGAGCGCGTGGTGATTCGGCTGGTGGTCTCCTCGCCCCATCTGCTCGTGCGCATCATCGACGACGGACTGGGCTTCGACGTAACCCGCTGGAAGACCGGAGCCATCAGTGAAAAGCACATGGGGCTTCAGAGCATGGTGGAAAGAACCGAACTTCTGGGCGGCAGCATCGATATCCGCTCCAAACCTGACTCCGGAACGGGAATTTTCATCAAGATACCCATCAGGGAGATAGAAAATGAGTAGTCAAAAGACAAGCCTTTTGATTATCGACGATCATCCGCTTTTCCGCGAAGGGCTCAAATCGATCATCGCCCGCAACCGCAACCTGGAAGTCGTCGGAGAGGCCGGAACCGGCAGGGATGGGGTCCGGAAGGCGATCGAACTCAAGCCTGATGTGGCCCTGGTTGACATATCCCTTCCTGATGAAAGCGGAATGGAGGTGACCCGTAAAATACGGCGCAAGCTGGCTTCAACCAGAGTTATGATAATCAGCATGCATTCCAAGATCGATTATATCGTGGAAGCCTTTCAGGCCGGAGCGACCGGATACGTGGTCAAAGAGTCGGCCGCCGAACGGCTTCTGCAGGGCATAGAGGCCGTGGCAGCCGGGGAATTCTTCCTGGACAGCTCCATCTCGTATGCTGTCGTGGAAAAGCTCATCCAGTCACCGGCCAAGGAAGCCAAGGTCAGAGACAGCGGATACGACGCCCTGACTGCCCGCGAGCAGGAAATCATGCGCCTGCTGGCAGAAGGGGTTTCCAAAAAGGAAATCGCCGATCAGCTGTGTATCAGTGTCAAAACCGTCGAAAACCACCGCGCCAACATAATGCGCAAGCTCGACATTCACAGCGCCATGGAACTGGTGCGTTATGCTGCCCGCCTGGGCCTGATAGACGTCGAATTGTGGAAAGAATAACCATTAATCCCTCCGCCAGATGGTAAAGCGCACCCTATCTCTTCCGGCAATCCCTGTCCTTGCAGTCATCTACGGGAAGAACTCCCGCCCGTAGCCCGGAAAGCCTATAAAAATGAATTACATGCCCCATGGACAAAGGTGATCGCAATGGGGTAAGATTGAAGTCAGTCTGGGGTTATCTAATTGTTTTGATTAACTTTTATTTTTCACCCCAAAGCAGAAAGGAGGCCGCCATGATCGCCTCGCCTTGCAAGAACTGTCACAAGAAGCATCTGCCCAAAGATGAATGCCTGAAGACCTGCCAGCTGCTTCAAAGCGTACAGGGAATGCAGCTGGCACGCAACGAAAGCCCGGTCTATACTGCTGTGGACTTCACGGAAGACAGCCGTTTCCGCATCGCAACACCGATGGTGGGTGCATACAACTCTTTTTGATCAGTAATCACCGCCAGGGTCGAGCCCGGCGCATGAAACGGGAAATATTCCCGCAAAGGCGGGAATTTCCCCTAACCATAAACAAGCATCCGGGGGCGGCGCAAATACTCACCGCCGGCTCGCGGAGCATCGTTCATCCCCTTGCAGCATGTGTAAGTTCATGTTGAGCGGTAGACAAGGAAGCTGAAACTGAAATGATTGATATTCCAAAGCACAATTCTGAAACGCCGCAAGGTGGCAAACGGAAGAAGGCGAAATCCGTCCGGGAAATCGGGAGTTGCTCACCGGAAAACAGTTCTGTCGACGTAACTGCCATGATCCGCAGTCTGCAACGGGCCGAGGGACATGCGGACTGTTTCCGCACCGGCCTCAGGGACTGTGATAAAACAGACTGCCCCTGGCGCATCTATTGTCTGGAAGATGCTCCGGGCATGGGCGGATGTTGAAACATGATACCGGCATGGCTCCCTATGGACGCAATTAGAAAAACTCAGTTCAGGAGGGTGTAATCTGGAGCAAACGGCGGCTGGATGACTGCCTGATCCGGCCCTCAAAATTTGCCAGGGCGGCCTCAAACCCGGAGTCCGAGCAGATCCATACCGGCTGCCACCTGCTTTCCAGGATCGTGCGATAGCCGGGGCGGGAATAGCGCTGATCCACAAGCAGAACCAGGCCGCGGTCGGTCTCGCTTCTGATTACACGCCCGGCGGCCTGCAACACTCTTACCAAACCCGGATAGCTGTATGCGTAATCAAAACCTGGTTCGCCGCGGTTTTGATGATACTGCCTTATCAATTCCCTTTCAGGACAAATGGCCGGCAGGCCGACTCCAATGATCACCGCACCTGTCAGGCGTTCGCCCTCCAGGTCGATCCCCTCGCCGAACACCCCGCCGACCACGGCCAGGGCCAGCAGAGAGCCGCCGGCATGCTCATCGAAATTCCGGAGGAATCGCTCCTTTTCCCCGATGTCCATGCAGGGGTTCTGCCTGACTATGTCGGCATCGATCCCTGCCTGCTCCAGCTCGGCGGCCACCATTTCCAGGTAGCGGTACGATGGGAAAAAGACAAGATGGTTTCCCGGCCTGGCTTTGACCAGTGACCTGACCAATGATACGATCTGCCGGCAGCTGGCCTGCCTCCGGTGGTAGTAAGTCGACACATGGCCGGCTACCAGAAGCTGGAAGTTTTCCGGCGGAAAGGGTGAATCCAGGCGCATTGCCGGCACTTTGGCGCCCAGACCCAGCAAGCGGCGGAAATAATCCAGCGGTATCATGGTGGCCGAAAACAGGACCGCGGCTCCGAACGAACCCCAGATGCGGGACAGGCGGGGCGCGGCATCCAGGCAGAAAAGCTTTGCCTTCAGCTGCCTTTCGCCGGTTTCAAAGAAAGTCCGATAGTTTTCATCGAAAAGCTGGGCGATACGGACAAAAGCGGCCGCCGCAAAATAAAGTTCCTGAAGCCGGCTGCGATAATCGGCCTGCCGGTTCAGCACCAGCCAGTCTTCCGCCCGGCGGCAGAAATCCGTCAACCTTTCGACCAGGGGCCGCGGGCTGCTTTCTTCGACAAGGTGGCCGCCCTGCCGGGCACACAGCCTGCGCGTCCTTGCCAGCCAGGCATTTACCCCGGACAAGACGCGGTAGATAGCAGGCTGCTCATCCTTGAGCGCCCGCCGCAATTCCAGAAAGGAATCTTTGAAGATGACGGCTGAAAACATATCACGGCTGCGCTCCACAAGATTGTGGGCCTCGTCTATCAGCAAAGTGAAATCCGCAGCCGCGCCGTCTGCCATAAGCCAGCGCAGGGCCACCTGGGGATCGAAGACATAATTGTAGTCGCAAATCACGCAATCGGCGCTCTGGGCCAGCTCCATGGACAGGGCGAAGGGGCAGAGCCGGTGGGACGCAGCCAGGTCTTCAAGAACCTTGCGATCGACAGCCTGACTCTGCCAGGCTTCTTCCAGGGCCGGCGGCAGGCGGTCGTAGTAGCCGGAAGCGTAGGGACACTGGTCGGGCTGGCATTCCGGACCGGTCCAAAAGCAGATTTTCTCCTTGGCCGTCAGGGATACCGACCGCAGGGCCAGGCCCTGTTTGCGAAGCTGGCCAAGGGCCTTTTCGGCGGCCATCCTGCCGGTGGTACGGGCGGTCAGAAAAAAAACTTTTTTGGTCGCCCCTTCGGCCATGGCCTTGATGGCGGCAAACACAACCGCCATTGTCTTTCCTATTCCGGTGGGGGCCTCGATCATGATCCGGCCGGACTGCCGGACGGTTCTGTAGACGGCAACGGCCATTTCCCGCTGGCCGGCCCTGAAGCTGTCGAAGGGAAATTTCAGGGCGCGGATCGAAGCGTCCCGTAACCGCTGCCACTGAACCTGCTGCCGGAACCACGCACAGTAACGCCCCGCCAGGCGGTGGAAGAACTCTGCCAGTTCATCGAGCGTCAGGGTCCGGCTGTAAATGTGGCTGCCGGATGTCGGCAGGTGCCAATACGTCAGCCGGACCTCCACCTTCCTGAGGCCGTGCTTGCAGGCCCACAGGTAGGCATAACACCTGGCCTGTCCCCAGTGCCGCGGATCTGGCTCGCGGAGCAATTCCTCAGGGTTGCGGTACGTCGATTTTATCTCTTCTACTACCGTCGTCCCGCCGCGTGAAAAGACCCCGTCCAGCCTTCCGGAAACTTCCAGGATGAAACCGTCACGTTCCAGTTCCAGCCTGACCGCCTGTTCGGCAAGATAGCCGGCGGGTCGCGATCTGACCAGCTTCTGATGGGCGCGGACCCCTTCAAGGCCGCGCTGGGGACCGCTGAAGCCGAACTCCAGGTCACCGCTTCGCAGAAAAAGATCCACCAAAGAGCCGACACTTACGCTCAGACGCGGTTTCAAGGGGCTTTGCTCTCCAGGGCAGGCTTTGAAGAAGCACCGGCAGGGCAAAGATAGGCTGAAGCAGAGGCCGACAGTTTGCCGCGATGATGCCACACCAGATGGGTGGCTCCCAGCCGAGCGGCTCGCTGCTTGATCCTGGCGATCATCTTTTGCGTGGCCCGCCATTGGAAAATTGTATCTGCATCTGCTGTCTCGTTGAGCACCCCCAGCAGCCGGCAATCCTGCACCAGCTGTGGTTCCGTCTCGGCAATGGCGGGAGCCTGTAATGCCCGGAAGCTGCAGGCAGACAGTATGACACCGAGCAACAATATTGTCACGGCTGAAATCTTGCGCATCGGCCGTCCCCCGTCGTGAAGTTGGCAATTTTGCGTCAATCCGGGTCCAGGTTAAATGGCAATCAACGATCTGTCAATCATGACGGTTTTCAGATTCTTTGCAAAGTCATCATTCTTGCACCTTTGTCAAATCCGGTATATGGTGGATGAACCGCCAGTCGCCACGGGGCGGAAAGCGCCGATAGCTCCAGCAGAAAGCCAGGGAGGAACAATGGAAAAACGACCTCTGGGCCGGACCGATATTATGATTTCGCCCATAATCATGGGTACATGGCAGGCCGGCAAAAGCATGTGGACCGGTATTGACGATCGGGAAAGCATCCGGGCCATCGAGGCTGCCTACGATGCCGGCATCACCACTTTCGACACTGCCGAAGTTTACGGCAATGGCCACTCGGAAAGGATACTGGGCAAGGCCCTTAAAAACGTGCGCCACAAGGTGGTGATCGCCAGCAAGGTTTTCTCCAACCACTTGGCCTATGACCAGGTGATCCAGGCCTGCAACCGCTCCCTGAAAAATCTGGGCACCGACTATCTCGACCTTTACCAGATCCACTGGCCGCCGGGCTCCTTCGGCCACCGCAAGGTTCCCCTGGAAGAGACCATGCAGGCTCTGCTCGACCTGCTGGAAGAGGGCAAGATCAGGGCCATCGGAGTGTCCAACTTCGATGCCGTCCAGCTTGAAGAGGCCTTGGAACTGGGACCGGTGGTCAGCCTGCAACCACCGTATTCCCTCTTCTGGCGAATGATCGAGCAGGAAACCGTTCCGGTCTGCCTGCGGCACGAACTGACCATCCTGGCCTATTCCCCGCTGGCCCAGGGACTGCTGACAGGCAAGTTCGATGCAGGCCATGTATTTGAAAAAGGAGACCATCGCCGGGCAAACCGCCTTTTCCAGCCCGAGCTTTTCAACCTGGCCCTCAAGGCCCTGGAAGAGTTGAAACCGATTGCCGAGGCCCACGGCGCCACCCTGGCCCAACTGGCCCTGGCCTGGGTGATAGCCCAACCCCGTACTTGTGCCATCGCCGGGGCGCGCAGCGCCGAGCAGGCCACCCAGAACGCCGCCGCGGCCAGAATCCGCCTCAGTTCCGAGGACCTGGAGGCCATGGACCGCATCAGCCGCACGGTCACCGGAAAACTGGACACTAACCCTATTCTGTGGCAATGGTAACTGTTTTGCAAAATGCCTGACAGCCATCGTCGGGTGCGCCGGGCATGGGCCGCCGCCTTGAGCCGGGGTCTTATGCGAAGTCAGCCTGAACGGTCCGGTTGCAGCTTTTTGCCAAGGCCGCAAGCATGCGTTTGACCAAGAAATTAGACCAATGACACGCACACCGAACAAGGCATTGATATGTCCCCGCTGCCGGCGCCTGATAAACGCCGGTGAAAAGCACTGCCCTTTCTGCGGACTGGCCAGTCCGGCCAGCAGCTGGAAAAAATACATTTTTGCCCTCAAGATGGACGACGGATCGAATCTGATAACCTGGATCATCAGAGTCAACCTGGCCCTGTTCGCCCTGTCTCTTTTCATCGATCCCCGCTCGATGGGCATGTCCTACAACCCCCTGCACATGCTCAGCCCCAGCAACCGGAGCCTGATACTGCTGGGGGCGACCGGGGCCATCCCCATCGACACCTACGGGCGCTGGTGGAGCCTTCTGACAGCCAGCTTTCTGCACGGCGGCATCCTGCATGTCGGTTTCAACATGCTGGCCTTCTACCAGATCGGCATCCTGGCAAGCCGGATCTACGGGCCCTTCAGAATGGTGCTGATCTACCTCGGCTCCGGTATCTGCGGCTTTGTCGCCTCTTATCTGTCGGGTGTTCCCCTGACCATCGGGGCCTCGGCCGCCATCTGTGGTCTGATCGGGGCCACCCTGTATTACGGCCGGAGCCGGGGCGGAATCTGGGGTCAGGCCATCTGGCGCCAGATAGGCGGATGGGCTCTGGGAATCTTCGCTTTCGGCCTGCTGGTACCGGGAATAGACAACTGGGCCCATATCGGCGGCATGCTTTCAGGAGCCCTTATAGGCTGGATGGTCGGCTACGAGGAAAAAAGCAAATCGTCAGCCGTCCACAGGGCCCTGGCCATGGGAGGTATACTGGCAACCGGTCTGGCCCTGGCCTGGGCTGTCGCAAGCGCCCTTTACCTGATGCTGGCGACCTGAATAGAGCCTGAAGGCACCCCTTCAAAGCCCCGCCAGAAGAACCAGGCAGACGAACAGGGCCAGAAAGACCGTCATGCAGAACCAGTCAAAAATAATTCTCGATACCAGAATCACCATCGTCTCCCTGCTCATCATCCGACTTCGTTGAAATAGGCCATGGCCTCTTCCACGGTGTCGAAGTACAACCAGCACCTGTTCACGCCCGGGCCGTCTTTTTCCTTCCAAAAGCGAACGATGGCCGTACTGCCGTGATACTCGTACCATTCCTGCCTTTGCGGATCCTCAATTCTCCTGGTCATGACATTCCTCCAGACTAAAGGTTTTCGGAAAACACCTTTAAAGCTATATGACACATCTCCTGTCAGGTGATGACACCTCCGCCAAAACAATGCATAACTTATTGACAAAACATCTAACCGAAATTTGAAACGCTTAA
>Ga0256835_1000160_pt1 | contig 54875 bp, 52 predicted proteins | sample PIR30metaG_FD_185972 | JGI IMG/M metagenome (GOLD analysis project Ga0256835, IMG submission 185972) | Hydrothermal vent microbial communities from East Pacific Rise, Pacific Ocean - PIR-30 | ecosystem: Environmental > Aquatic > Marine > Hydrothermal vents | place: Pacific Ocean: East Pacific...
ACGCGGCCTCAAAAGGCCTTTCAGTCAGAAGGGTCTTCATATACACGCATAGTAGAGTGGTTCAGAGGGTTGTTTGCCTCTCCAAAGGTGGCATGGTCCTTTTGTGCTGCTCAAGCTGTTGTGGTTGTCTTTGCATTTTTTGTCATTCATGGCCCCAAACCTCAGTTTGAGACCATGTCTTTGGCGCGTAATGGAGACAATGTGCCCAGATACAATATTGTCTTTACTCCTGAGGCCAGTCTGAAAGACGTGCTCACCTTTCTTGAAGAAAACCATATGAAAATAGTTGATGGGCCCTCTAAAAAGGGAGTATTTGTGGTACAGGTTCACGATAGCAATGTAGTAGAAAGGATAAAGGGATCTAAAATTGTAGAGTTTTTGGCACCTGCATACTGACAAAAGGAAACTGTAAATGACTGCTAAGCGTATCTGGGTCTTTCTTGTTTCAGGTATGGTGGTTTTGTCTTGGTTTGGTTTGGTGAGCGCAGGAGAAATAGAATTTTTAAGCCCAGCTCCTGAAAAGCTTGTGATCGGCAAGAGGCCGCTTTTCAAATGGAAGCTGCCCCAAGGTCTTGAAAGCTCGGAAGTGTTGATACTCCTGGATGGTATGGACATAACCGAGTTGGTATCGTGTCAGGATGGCGTATGCTCGTTCAGGCCCATTCAGCCTTTGCCGGCAGGGGACCACGTTTTAGAGGTTGACTGGCAGGACACGGAGCGAGGAACCGTTGTAGAGACCCTCAGCTTTTCATCTCGTCAGTCAAAACTGTTTAGAGAGATTTATTCCAAAAACTCTGCAGGGGTCAACTATCAACTGGCAATACATAAGGATAATGCCCCCCAGCAGCCAAATTCCAGGATAGATGGATCCTTTAACACAAAAAACAGATTGCAGACCAGGTACTGGACATTTTCTGCATCAGGCCAGGTTCGCTACGTGGATCAAGATCATCCAATTCAATCTCCAGAACAAAAGGGCTTTGATCTAATAAATTTTCTTTTGGAGTCTGTATATCAGCGTGGCAGTTTCAGAATGGATGCACAGTTTGGTGACATCACGGTAAATGAGACCGAAAACACCATAAACAACTATGCAAGAAAAGGCGCCCAGGTATTTTTTGATTATAAAGACTTTGGTATCCATCTCTTTTCTACCAATACAGCCCAATATTACGGTCTAAATGGAGGATTAGGGGTCGATATTGATCCCAATGACAACCTTTACGGGGCCTCAGGAACCATGGGTTTTTTAGATAGACACGTCTTGCTAAAGGCAATATATGCAAAAGGTGGAGAAGAAGGCAGTTCCTTTGGAATATCCACCATCTCGGACAGACAACGGGGTAAGGTGGCAGGTGTCATGCTTGATTCAAACTGGTTTGATTCCAGGATGGCCATAAGGGCAGAGTATGATGTTACAGAATACGACAGCAGTTCCGAGGACGAGTTTGGGCCAGAAAGTGACAAGGCCTACAAGGCGTCCATATCATGGGATGACGAATTTTTTGGAGTCTCTGGGCTATATGAATATATGGGACCAGACTATGAAGTAATAGGGAACCAGGGATTACCTAAAAATCGTGAGGGATTTACCCTTGGAAGTTGGCTGGCGCTGGATGTCCATAGATTTGAACTGCTGTTTTCCCGTTACAATGACAATGTTAAAGACGACAGGCTTTACCCCAGGGTCTACGACTATCAAGGTGGCATAAGGTATTTCTTTAACAAATATCCCACCGTTCCCATTTCCATTTATTATCAAAAGAATATTCAAAACAGTACAGATGAGCCTGAATATACTCCAGAGATCTACTATGACACAGATACAGTCGGCGGTGATATTTCGTGGCTTCCAGGGAATTGGAGCTTTAATCTCCATACTGATTATTCCTATCAAAATGACAAGGCCCACTCTACCGATGATACCGCAACCATTACTGTAACCTTTGCACCTGGATATACAGGCACCTGTTTCAGGATAAATCCAAGTTTTAGTTACAACAAATCCATCGCTCACCTTACAGATGTGGAAACGGATACATACATGGCAAACTGGGATATGGAGTGGCAGCTTACAGATCGGATCGTCTGGTCATTTGCTGGAAATTTCAACTACACAACGGCAGACGACGACTCAATCGATATGCAGACCCTAGATCTCCATTCAAGGATTGCCTACACCTTGTTTAACAGTTGGTTAGGGCTGGTTGATCAGCCAACTGTTGGTTTTAGGACTCGTTACAACTGGCAAGATGACAAGACATACGGGCAAAGCGAGGACTCATTGGTTTTGATGATCGACTTTACAAGCAACTTCAATTTCACCTTTTAGGAGGAGTGATGAAAAGGCTCTTCAGCGCTTTCTGTCTCTTTCTGTTACTGATTTTTTATACCTCTAGTGCATTAGCCATGACCCTCAATATCAATCCGAATCCTGCTAGGGTTGGTCAGGCAGTTACCATGAATATATCTTTGTCGCTTATGCCTAGTTATTTGATTACAGCTTCTCCTTCTATCTATTGTGAGGTGTTAATAGATTATGGAGATGGTAGCAGCGGAAGGGCTGGTGTCTGCCGTTCCATGATATGCAATCTGACAGCACACCATACCTATTCAAGTCCTGGAGAATATCTTGTTGTTGCTCGTGTAAATCCGAATAAATGTAATGCAAGGGTAAATGGTTCCAGAGGCAACGAGGCTATATTATATATAAAATGCCGCGATCTGTCGTTTGCCTCTCCCTTTGTGTTGCCTAAAGGGCTGAAGTCAAAACAGTACAGTTACACCCTAAGGGCTACTGGTGGTCAGCCTCCATATTCCTTTTCTCTTTTAAGTGGCAACCTCCCTCCAGGGCTCACCCTTTCAAGTAGTGGTAATATATCTGGAATACCCACATCAACTGGTAAATATTATTTTATGGCCCTTGTCAGGGATTCTTGTTCTGTAGGGGCTCAAAGAGACGCTAGCAGGTTTTTAATAGAGATAACCCAGCCCCAGTGTCCTGCTCTGGCTTGGCAATCGCCGTCTTTACTGCCAAAAGGCAAGGAAGGCGTTGGCTATTCCTACACACTACGCACAACAGGTGGTCAAGGGCCTGTTTATTATCGTCTAACCAGTGGAAGCCTGCCCCCAGGCCTGTCCATATCAAGCTCTGGCGTGATATCAGGTACTCCCACACGGTTTGGGACATACAGGTTTTCAGTTATGGCCTATGATTCTTGTCCCAGTGGAACACAGAGGATTACCAAGGAGTTTACACTGGTTATTGAAAGGCGTGACTGTCGACACATGGCCTGGGGTGCTGTCTCCTTGCCGGAAGGGACTGTTGGTTCATATTATAGTTCTGGTCTTCAAGTAACAGGTGGAGAGCCTCCAATTAGTTTTATGGTTGTTGGAGGCAGTCTTCCACCAGGGCTGACACTTAGTCAAAATGGTATAATTTCAGGTACCCCGTCAAGTAAAGGCGTTTATTCTTTTAGGGTAAGGGTAACCGATTCCTGTTATCAGGGACATCAAAGACTGGAACGCGATTTTGCCATAAAGATCAATGAAAAAGTGGCTCAGCAACCAAGGCAGTGTCCAGAGCTTTTTATTACAACAAATCAAGATCTGCCAAAGGCCAAGGAAAAACAACATTACTCTATTCAGATAGCCACCTCTGGTGGAACGCCTCCTGTAAGATTTGCCATTTCTGGTGGGAGACTGCCTCCAGGTCTTGTTTTATCCAGTACAGGCCTTTTGTCAGGGGTTCCAACCCGGAAGGGCAAGTATCAGTTCGATATTACGGCTCAGGATTCGTGCGAAAGGGGTGCCAAGAGCAGCAGGCGTCATTTTCAGCTGATGGTAGAGTCTGTATCTCCTCCTGTCATAGAAAAAAAGAGACAGCTGTCTGTAAGTGTATATCCTCACAGCGTTGTGATTCCAAGAGGTCTGCCAGCTAGTTTGAATTTGACCTACTCCTTTAGGGGAGACCATGATATCAGCACCAGGCTGAGCTCCCCCTCTGGGACGTTTGTCGCAAGGGGAAGGACAATTGGTTCCGTGCCAGTGGGCCTTACGGTTCATGTGAGTAATGGTAACGCCAGGGTTGCTGAGATGGTCAATATACCGGTGGCAGTTCTCAAAAGGGCAGAAAAACTTGGCACTACCAGATTCCAGTATGTTAGGCGTTTCAAAAACAGCGAATTTGATCTTCAGGCAACAGTAAATATTACCATCACAACAGAGTCTGCAACCCCTTTTAGAATATCAAGACTTCAGCTCTACTTTGAAAATGACAGGGCGGAGATAACAATTCCAAAGGGCCAAAGGCCGCCAAAACTCTATGCTGAGATACGATATCTTGGAACGGGACTCCTTAAAGGTTACTGGGAGGTTGACGGAAGACCCTTGGCCAACGTATTCAGGCACTTGACATATGGTAGAAGTATCACTCTGCAGCTGCCTGAAACAGCGGTGCTGCCAACCTTTGAGCCGGGAGTGCATAGGGTCAGGTTTGTTATTACAGAGCCAAGGTTTGATGCTGAGCTGCCAGAGGCCATCTACTTTGTTACAGCCAAAACCTATCAGGTTAAGAAGATCAGGCTCCTTGCTCCTACAGACAGTGCGAAACTTACCATCAACGGTCTTAGTTTTAGCTGGAAGGGGTTGGGGATCAGGCCATTTGCCTACCTCATAGAGTTTAGAGAAGAGCAAGATGGCAAGCCCTTGTTTTCTGCCTATGTGAAGGCGAATAAGTACACTGTTCCTGAGCAGATTGCGGTTAGATATTTTGCCTCTGCTCAGCAGATCTACTGGCAGGTCAAGGGCTTTGATAATGAAGGCAGATTGATTGGAAAGAGTGATGTCAGAAAGCTTGTTTTGGACAACAAGAGTGTCTACGTACCAGGACAGATAATCTTGACATGGGACAAGAAGGGGAAAACCTCAATACCCAAGCTAGAGCAGACCCTGGGTATTAAGCTACTTTACAAGTTTGAGCTAAAGACCACAGGTCAGATCTGCGGTGTATTTTCAACAAATGGTCAGGATGTGATGCAGGTCATGAAAAGGGCCTCCAAGGTGTCTGTAATAAGACATGCCGAACCAAACTACATATATCAGATCTTCACAGATCCCTTGTTTCACAGGCAGATTTTAGACGAATACCTGAATATTTCCCAACTAAGGTCTGTTGGCATGGGCAAGGGCAAGCTTGTAGCCATAGTTGATACAGGGGCAGATGCTGCCCATCCGGATCTTCAAGATGCCATAGTGGAGAAGAAGAATTTTGTCCATAACAGCAGGTACAGGTCCGAGATTCACGGGACCGGCGTTTCTGGAATAATTGGAGCAAGAGTGAACAATATAGGTATAGAAGGGGTGGCACCTCTTGCCAAGTTGCTGGTATTAAGAGCATGCATTCAGATAAAGAACGATCATGCAGAAGGGCAGTGTTATTCCGATTCCATATCAAGGGCCCTTGACTATGCAGTTGAAAAGGGTTCACAGGTGGTAAATATGAGTCTTGGCGCCTATCAGGAAGATGGGATTGTTAGTGCCATTATCAAAAAAGGCAAGGAAAAGGGAATCGTCTTTGTGGCGCCTGCCGGAAACAGAGCAGATGCCCACAGACTCCCATTTCCTGCCAGACTCAAGGAAGTGGTCTCGGTTGGAGGAATATTGGAAGACGGCTCGTTGTTTCCAAACCCAACAGTTTGTAAAAAGGCAGACGTGGTGGTTCCTTGTCAAAATATCTTCACCACAGTTCCGGGAGGATATAATTTTTTAACTGGCACTTCCATGGCCTCTGCCCTGGTGGCAGGTTTCATTGCCATTGATATAAAACCACCAACAGGTTCCCATAATCCAGTTCAACCATTGGATTTGTGCAAGTGGCTAACAAATTCTCTGAAAAAAGAGGATATCTGTAAAGATAATTATAAAAAGTGGTAGTTCCTTAATAGATGGAATTACTGGAAGAGATAGGGGCGCCATTATTAACAAGGCCTCTTCCAATGGATGAAAGAGGCCTTGCAGGTAAGGTTATATAGTCTGTGTTCTATATAAGGTTGGTCTTCTTCAGTACTGCTACAGCACCCTGAAGAGAGACTACTATTGTTCCGATCCACAGTAGTATTAGTAAAGCCTGCATTTTTCCCTCCTCTTAATAGTTTTCGCCAGCCTCTGGTCCTTCAAGTTCTTCTGCCTTTAGTTTCTGGCTGTCCATCTGTTTCCAGACATAGGCAATGTAGGCCAAGACAACTGGTATAATAAGTGCCACGTAGGTCATGGCAGTTAAGGTGTAGTGAGAACTAGATGCGTTGAATATGGTCAGGCTGGATTGGAGATCCACCTTTGAAGGGTAAAAGGGCGTGTTGTTGTATCCTGCAGTGGAGAAGACTGCCAGGCCAACAAGCACTGTCCCAAGACCTGCAAACCAGATTCCGTTATCCTTGTTTTGAAATCTTGCAGAATAAACAGAAAATATGACAAGGCCCAGTCCAGCAAGAAGAATCAGTAAGACAATTGGCATTTCAATCAAGTTTTTGAGGTACTTGAAGGAGACCATGGAAACGGTTCCAGTTGCTGGATCAACTCCAAAGCCGTCCATTGTCAAAAGACCTATCAGCACGATCAGAAGGAATGGAAGAGCTGCTATAAAGTTTGAGAAAACGGCATTTCTTGTGCGTTTTTTAAACTCATCCATTCCTGTAAAGTCGATGTTGTTAAGCAGATACAAGGCTCCAAGTACCCTTGCATTAAATACCAGGAAAAGTCCAAGACTTACATTGAATATGTTCTGCGCTGCCTCAAGGCCTCTTAGGGGATTTGTCCACTTTACAAGATTGTACTCGTTAAGCACAAAATTTGAGCCTGTGAAAAAGGTTCCAACGGCAGTTCCAATTAGAAGTATACCAACAGTACCGTTTATAAAAAGAAAGGCCTCATAGACCGTTGGGCCAAAGAGGTTATCCGGTTTTTTTCTATACTCAAAGCTTACGGCCTGGACTATGAAGGTGAACAGTATTGCAATCCACACCCAATAGGCCCCTCCAAAGCTTGTGGCGTAGAATTTAGGAAAGGCAGCAAAAAGTGCACCGCCAAACAGAACCAGTGTGGTAAAGGTAAGCTCCCACTTCCTGCCAATGGAGTTTATAATAAGAGATTTTTCTCTTTCAGACTTGCCAAGCTGCCATATCAAGGTCTGGCCTCCCTGCACAAAGTTCAAAAAGAGAAAAAGTGAGCCCACCACTGAGGCCAGTAACCACCAAAGTTTTTGTAAGGTTGCCAGGTCAAGGTTTCCAAACATGTTAGTTCACCTCCTTTGGGCCTATCTGTATCTGCTTGAGCATGATCCTTATTTCAGCAATAAGAAGTAGAGTGAAGGTTGCCAGGAACATGAAGAAGGTTAGTTTTACGTTTACAGGTGCGATATCGGTCCTGGCCACCGATACTGGCAAAAGTCCTTGGATTGCCCAAGGCTGTCTACCAACCTCAGCCACTACCCATCCTGCTTCTCCTGCTACAAAGGCGAGAATGAAAAAGATAATGCCTATAGGATAAAGCCAGGTTGCCGTTTCTATGTTTCCGCGTACAGAATAAAACAGAAAAAGGAAAAATATGAGAATTATTCCAGTCCCTACTGCAGCCATTATATGAAAGGAATAGAATGTTATGGAAACTGGTGGTACAGCCTCCTTTGACGATCTTAGATGGCCGTATCCAAGAAAGTCTTTATACTTATTGAACTCGGAAAGGACAGAAGAGGCGGCAGAGAGATCGCCTTTCTTCTTTGCCTTTTTGTATTCATCAAGGTACTTGACTGCAAGTTTTCCCTTTTTTACCATCTCTTCTACTCCTGTAATCCCTTGCTCCTTATTGCCAAATACAAGGTCATTAATGCCAGGGACAAAGCTTCCGGGCTCACGGTTGGCAAGAAGTGACAAAAGCCCCGGGATCTTAAACTCCACAACAAATGGATCCTGAAAATCGCCAGGTTCCTTCATGCCATTTACTATTCCAAAGGCGACTATTGGCGCATCTGTAGTTCCGTCCCAAAGCCCCTCCATGGCTGCAAGCTTCATCGGCTGATGTTTTGCATCTATAAAGGCTGCCTCGTCTCCAGTAAAGGCAAGCATCAAAGACGCGATCAGGCCAAATACAGAAGCAACTATTATGCTCCTTTTGGCCATGAGCATGTGTCTTCTCTTTGCCAAATAATATGAGGCAATTGCAATGACAAAAAGGGAAGAAAGGACAAAGCCAGAGGTTGTGGCATGGGTGAACTTGCTTATTGCATAGGGAGAAAAGACCACCTCAAAGAAATTTTTCATCTCAAATCGTGCAGTATCCGGATTGAAGGCCATGCCTGTTGGAAATTGCATCCAACCGTTGGCAACCAGTATCCAGAGTGCCGACAGGTTTGAGCCAATTGCAACCATCCAGGTGGAAAAGAGATGAAATTTTTTAGAGACCCGATTCCAGCCAAAGAACATCACTGCAAAAAAAGTCGCCTCCAAAAAGAAGGCCACAATGCCTTCAATGGCAAGGGGTGCGCCAAATATGTCTCCAACCATCCAAGAGTAGTTGGCCCAGTTGGTTCCAAATTCAAACTCTAGAATAATCCCTGTTGCAACACCGATAGCAAAGTTAATCCCAAAGAGTTTCATCCAGAACTTGGTCAGCTCTTTCCACTCCTCCTTACCCGTCTTGACGTAAATGGTTTCAAAAAAGGCACACAAAAACGTCAGCCCAAGGGTCAAGGGCACAAAGATCCAGTGATACATGGCAGTGAGTGCAAACTGTGCACGTGCCCAGTTGACCGTAGAAAGATCAATCTGTTCCAGCATAAGTTACCTCCTGTGACTTAAGTATTGATGTTGTGTTTCATTGTCTTGATGATCCTGAATAGGGCTAGAAGGGGGAGTGGCCAGGGCTTCCAGTACGTGTTGGGCCTTTTGAGAGTCATTTTTGTAGACCTTGTCAAGGATATCGGGAAAGAAAAAGAACTTGAAAACGAAAACGATTACAAAGACCTTTATCAATATGATTTTCCAGAGGGTCCTACCCACAGTCATTGATTTAAAACCCTGCATATAGAAATAGGCTATTTTTTGCCAAAAACCTTTTATGAACTTCATGGTGGACATTTTTAATGGTTTTCTCCAAATGGATCTGATAATATAGTAGCCGTTGGGGATAAAGTTGATTATTAAGACAATTTTTATCTTCAAGTTAAAAATCTGTCAAGACAATTTTTGTCAAAGTGTATTTTTCCAATAGAATTGTATCTAATTTCTAACATATCACCCAGAAAAATGGAGGAAAGAAAAATGTGGAAAGGATTCGTTGTTGGTAGTCTGGTTATCACTTTTATTTTTGGGCTTGCCCAGCCACTGTTGGCAAAAGACAGCAAGATTAAAGAAAACGGGCTGCTTTTATGGGATTTTGAAGATGTGCCTGTGGGGAGTCTTCCAGAGGGTTGGAAGGTGGAGGCCACCCGGCAAAACGGACCTCTGGCCACCTGGGAGGTTGTTGAAGATAAAAGTGCTCCGTCAGGGGAAAAGGTCCTTGCACTAACAAAGATCAACCATCATTCAGGCAGTACATTCAACCTGTGTTGGACAGATAAGGTGGTTTTCAAAGATGGTACAATCACAGTGTTGTTCAGGCCTGTTAGTGGCAGGATTGATCAAGGTGGAGGGATCATGTGGCGTATTCAAGACAGGAATAACTACTATATTGCTAGATTTAACCCTTTAGAAGACAACTTCAGGATCTACTATGTATCAAATGGACACAGGATGATGATGAACAGTGCCCGCGTGTCTCTTTCCACCAACAAGTGGCACTCAATGAAAATAGTCCAGCATGGTGATGCTTACGAGTGCTACCTTAATGGAAAAAGATTCCTGCATGGCACTGATAATCACTTTGAAAAAAGCGGTGGGGTTGGATTGTGGACAAAGGCAGATGCTGTAACATCTTTTGATGATTTTAAGGTGGAGCCGAGGTAGCAATGGCAAAGCAAATGAAAAATATCAGTCAAGGGCCTATTTTTTTGATATTAGGTCTTGCTGTCTTGTCCGTGGTTGTTGTGTTTTTTCTTAACGGCTGTTCCCAGCAGGATGCTTCTTCCAAAAAGACCGTGGTTGTCTATGTGTCGGAAGATCAGGTCTTTTCAGAACCTATTCTGGCAGATTTTGAGAGGAAGACAGGTATTAAGGTAAGGGCCCTGTTTGATACAGAAGAGGCCAAGAGTACTGGTGTGATGAATCGGCTTCTGGCTGAAAAACGAAATCCACAGGCTGATGTATATTGGGCTAACGAACCTATAAGGGCACAAATTCTAAAAGACAAGGGGATTGCAGCCCCCTATCTTTCAAAGAACGCCAAGGGAATTCCGGCTACCTTCAAAGATCCTGAAGGTTACTGGACAGGTTTTTCAGCCAGGGCCAGGGTGCTTATCGTAAATGCAAAGGTGCAAGATAATCCCAGGTCTGTGATGGATTTTGTGTCACCTAAATGGAAGGGGAGGGCAGTTATTGCAAATCCCCTTTTTGGCACCACCACTGCCCACATTGCCGCCCTTTTCACTGTGCTTGGAGATGAACAGGCAAAGAGATTCATGGAAAAGATGAAGGCTAATCGGGTAGCAGTCTCAACAAGTAATGGAGAAAGCGCAGACTTTGTGGCATCAGGCCGTTATGATTTTAGCTTGGTAGACAGTGATGATGCAGTCAATAGAATAAAACAGGGAAGATCTGTAAGGATGGTATATCCGGATCAGGAAGAGGGAGGTCTTGGTTGTTTTATCGTTCCCAATGTGGTGGTTTTGATAAAGGGTGGACCTCATCCAAAAGAGGCAAAAAAGCTTATTGATTATCTTCTTTCAAAAGAGGTGGAAAAGAGGTTGGCTTTTGCAGACTGTGCGCAAATACCGCTTCACCAAGGAGTTGAAATGCCTTCATGGCTTAGATCTCTTGATCAAATCCGTATCATGAAGGTGGATTACGGTCAGGTTGCCAAAAAAATGCTTGAAATCCAACCCCTTTTGAAGGAATGGGTCGGTCTTAAATGACAAAAAGGATCCTGCTTTGGGCAGCAGTTTCCCCGCTCTTTATCTGTGGTCTGCTGCCCATTATTTTCATGTTGGTATCTAGTACAGTTGCAGATGGAGAATTCACATTCAGTGCATACTCAGAGCTTTTAGGCTCGACGCGTCAATGGCTCCTTCTTGAAAATTCATTGATCCTTGCAGGTATTGTGGCCTTCAGCGTCACCATTATAGGAGTTTCTTTTGGGATTCTAATTGGAAAGAGCGACCTTCCCCTGAAGAAATGGCTTCTTTTTATCCTTTGTATCCCAATACTTATCCCTCCATACATAGTTGCCGTAGCATGGGACCAGTTGCTTGCCCCTGGCCAGGGTCCGCTGCTGCTTTTCCCACAACCATGGCATGAAAAGGTTCACAGACTTCTTTTTGGCCTTGCTGGTTCGGTTTTTGTCCTTTCTACAGTTTACCTGCCGATTCCTCTTTTACTCACCTCCTTCTTTGTTAGAACCGTTAATCCTAGGTTTGAAGAGGCAGCCCGCCTGAATGCTGCCTGGCCAAGAGTAATAAGACAGATCACATTGCCTTTGATATGGCCAGGCATTCTCCTTGCCAGTATGTTGGTCTTTGTTTTAACAATAGGCCAGTTAAGCGTTCCTTCCTATTTACGTTTTCAGGTCTTTTCTGTTGAAAGTTTTACACGTTTTTCAGCACTTTACGATTTTAAAGGAGCCACGGCAAACAGCATACCTCTGGCTGTCATGGTTCTGCCCTTGTTGTTCCTCGAAGTCTGTTTGGCCAAAAAATGGAACCTTTTTACCTCTGGAATGGTTCAGGCAAGGGGCCTTTTGCAAATAAGGCTTGGCAAATGGAAAAGGCCTGCCTTTATTTTGGTCTTTGTTTTTGCCTTTATCTTCGTGGTCCTGCCTCTTGGATATTTAGTCATTAATTCTTGTCAAAAGGGTGTGTACCTCAGGGCCATTGAAATGGCAGGGGAACCGCTTAAAAGAAGTTTTTTCTACAGCGCAGTTGCTGCCTCCATTTTGAGCATTTGTGGATTTATGGCTGCCTATGCCATAAAAAACCAGGCAATATGTTGCTGGCGTCTAGTGAATATGGCGGGTCTTTTTCTTTTTGCCCTGCCTGGAACCGTGCTTGGCATAGGATTGATAGGTCTCTGGAATACTAAATGGACCCATTTTGTATACGGTTCAATGTCCATAGTGATCATGGGATATGTTGCCAAGTATTATATTTTGTCGGTAAAGGTGATAGAGGGACGATTTTTGCAGATCCCTTCTTCCATGGAGGAGGCAGCCCAGCTTGCAGGTGCATCATGGTTAAGGCGCATGATATCGGTGCTTTTTCCCCTGTCTAGAAGGTGGGTTTTTGCATCATGGCTTTGTGTCTTTATATTTTGTCTTAGAGATACAGACATCACCATGTTGGTCTATCCCCCTGGATGTGACACATTGCCAGTACGTATATTTACTACCATGGCCAATGGAAGCCCACAGCTTGTTGCTGCCATGTGTGTTTTGATGGTGCTTTCAGTCGTGGTGCCAGCGGCCTTTGTGTGGATTACATTGATGGCATCTGGGAGATGGGAAAATGTCTGAGAACAGTATGGTATGTTTGGAATCTGTCTCTTTTTCTATTAATGGACGACAGATATTAAAGGATGTAAGTCTTAACATCCCTCACGGAACAAGGCTTGTCCTTCTTGGTCCTTCAGGCTGTGGCAAGACTACACTGCTTAGATTAATAGCTGGTTTTAACGCTCCAGATACCGGGTCCATCTTTATAAATAACACAGTAGTGTCCCAAAACGGTAGGGTTGTTGTTCCTCCAGAAAGGCGAAACATCGGGTTTGTATTTCAGGATCTTGCCCTGTGGCCACACATGAGTGTTTATGGCAATCTGGAGTTTGGACTTAGGGTCAGGGGGGTCTCCAAATCCCATAGAAGAAAGCGTATCTTAAAAATGCTTGAAATGACCGATCTTGCTGGAATGGAAAGGCGCAGGCCTTACGAACTTTCTGGAGGTCAGCAGCAAAGGGTGGCCCTCGCCCGAGCGCTTGTAACAGATCCGGAGCTTGTTTTGATGGACGAACCTTTGTCAAGTCTCGACTGGGATCTTAGGAGGCGCATTGCAGCTGAGATATGCAAACTCCAAAAAGATCTTGGCTTCACCATGATTTATGTCACCCACGACAAGGAAGAGACAAACCAGCTTGCAACCCAGGTGGTTATTATGAAGGCCGGCACTGTTAGTTGTTAGATAACAACATGCTTTTGGAGCTAGATAGGGGTGAAAAGAGAAAAGGGGTTACGACTTTTTGCCGTAACCCCCTGATTTTCTTGGTAGCGGGGGCAGGATTTGAACCTGCGACCTTCGGGTTATGAGCCCGACGAGCTACCAGACTGCTCCACCCCGCAGCAGATGTGTGTTAAATTTAATAATCATGATGAAGTTACTTGTCAATACTCTTGTTCTGGATCCGTTCCTTTAAGAAGGAGCGGCAATGTACCTGATTTTTTTATAATGTCTTCGGGGACTTATTATGGTAAACGACGCAGTGGTCATAATGGCGGGAGGCAGGAGCAAAAGATTTGGTTCCAACAAGGCCCTGGTATCCTGGAAGGGCAAAACTTTAATAGAAAATGTTTTGGAAAAGGCAGCAAGAGCATGTCCAAACCTTGTTCTTTCAGTGGCAAAGCCAGATGACTTCCGCTGGCTGGACGTTCAGAAGGTTGTGGATCGTATAAAAGGAATAGGGCCAATGGGTGGACTTTATTCCTGTCTCAAAACCCTTCCTTACGAAAATGTTCTGCTTGTGGCCTGTGATATGCCCATGTTAAGCCCGGAGTTAATCGGTTTCATGCTCGAATATCAGTGTGACGAACCAATTTTGATCCCTAGGACAGGTGAAAGGCTTCATCCCCTTCATGCTCGTTATCACAGAAGCCTACTGCCGGTGATAGAAAAGCTTATCACAAAAAACCGCTACAAAATGGCAGAGCTTTTCAATGAGGTCCCTGTTAATGTAATTACACCTTCTGATGTGAAACCCATTGATCTCGGTTTTTGTCTTTCAAACATCAATACTCCTGATGACCTAAAAAAGATAAAAAATATTTTTTAGCATCAAACCAGAGTCTCATTATGTTCAATAACTGTTGCCTGCAAAGATCATGTAGTTTAGACTGGCAGGGCCGTTAAACAAATTCTACAGGAAAATAAAATGTCACTTAAGCACTTAGAAAAGAGAATAGACAAGGCCCTAAAAAAGGGGCAGAAAGACAGCGTTGTTGAACCGGTCAGACTCGACAGGGATAGTAAGTTCAAATTTCGCTGTTATCCCGGGGTGAGCTGTTTTACAAAATGCTGCAGGAACATGAATATCATTCTCACCCCTTATGATATTATCAGACTGAAACACCGGCTGGGCCTTTCGTCTGACCTGTTTTTAAGACTTTATACAGAACCAGAGCTTCTGGGCATAACCAGGATTCCAGTAGCCAGGCTCAAGATGCTTGAAGATGAAGATGGTAGATGTCCTTTTGTGACAAAGGACGGATGTCAGGTCTATTCTGACAGACCCGTGTGCTGCCGTTACTATCCGGTTGGACTTGCCAGTCTGAGACAGCAGGAACAGCATGCTGGCGAGGAAGAGGAGTTTTTCTTTTTGGTTAAGGAGCCGCATTGCAAGGGATTTGAAGAAGACACGGAATGGACAGTGGAGTCGTGGAGGCAGGATCAGGGCTCGGATTTCTACGACAGGATGAATCGTGAATGGATGGAGCTGCTGCTGCGCAAACGTTCTTTTGGAGAAGAGACAGAGATGCCTCCAAAGGCCAGGGAACTCTTTTTCATGGTTTCAACCAATATGGAACGGTTCAGGAATTTTGTGTTTGAAAGCCGTTTCCTGGATACCTACGTTGTTGATGGAAAGGTGCTTAGAAAGATACTTGAAGATGATGTAGAACTTATGCAGTTTGGTTTTGAGTATCTAAAGGTGGCAGTTTTTGGAGCTGAGTCTGATGTGATAAAATTGAGGGAGGATATCCTTAACGCAACCGTTAAGAAAATTATCAAACGTAGGAAAAAAAGACGCAGGAGACTTGAGCGTCTGGCGAAAGGTCGCAGATAGCGCAGTAGGATAGGCCTCTTTCTGCAGTTTAAGTGGAACTATCAGTCCGAAATATCAGCTTTGGCTACAAAGAAGCAGAATATCTCCTCTTTCACAGACTGAATTTCCATATTACATCGCCAGGTTTTTATTCCCTGTTTGGTTTTTCAGGTTGTGGCAAATCCACCTTGGCAAGGATTATTGCAGGTCTTTTAAGTCCACAAGAGGGAATTGTCCAAAAAGATCATATTCACACCATCTTACTTTGTTACAACACGGAGCGACTGCCCGGATGGTTGTCTATAGGGCGTCACCTTGAAAGTGTTAAGGCAAAACGGGTCTCGATGCAGGATCTGGAATTTATAGTGGATCAGTTGGGTTTACATCCTCTTCTTGGTAAAAAATTTTTTAGATTATCCATGGGCCAAAAGAATAGGGCAAATCTTGCAAGATACCTTGTGCAGGATTTTGATATGCTCATATGTGATGAGGTTTTGGCCAATGTAGATGAACCTTCAAGAAATCACATCCTAGCCATAGTCAAGGAAAAATTTTGTAAAGATAAGATCGTCTTTTATATCTCTCACAATGTTGATGAGGTCTGTTTTTTTTCCAAAAAGGTGTTTGTTATCTCTGGTGGAACATCCGAAACAAAAAGGCTCGTTGAAATTCCAGGAATTGATGGAATAAAAAGACAGCGTGACCCCGGTATGGACGAGTTGGTCCAAAATACAATTTTTAAGGTCTTGATGGCTGCCTCTAGTTCACAAGGAAGGGAGCGATGAGGCTTTTCCAGTTTTCCATCATATTTTTATTTTTTCTTTCCATGATAGAAGGGGTAAAGTATGCAACTGGCCTTTCCGACTATTTAATCCCGCCTCTATCTGAAATCACGGCCATGATCCTTGGCAGGTGGCGTGATTTTTTAGTGCCCTCGTTGAACACTCTGGGTGTGGCAATAGGGGGGCATTGCCTTGCCATTATCCTTGCAGTTGTGGTTGCCTTTTGGGCTAGGGGCGGCTCTATCTTATCCAATATGATTAAGACTGCAGCATATAATCTTCAGGCTTACCCGGTGGTGGCTATAGCGCCCTTGGTCTTCATCTTTCTTGGAGACGGCCTGGTCTCAAGGCTGCTTATTGCTACCCTTATTTGTTATTTTCCTTTACTTTTAAACTTTCTTGGAATCTTTTCTTCTTCAGTAGAGGAAGTAGAACATTTTTTTATGCAAACCGGCAGGCTTGACAGCATGATGGAGATAACCATCAGAGTCTTTGAAAACCTTGATAAAATGATAACCGTGATTGCAGGAAGTGCCACCTTGGCAATGGTAGGGACCATTGTGGCAGAATTCTTGGCTGCTACCATGGGCATTGGCTATGTAATTAGAAAGGCCCTTTATCAGAACAATCTTGCAGCTATCCTTGCCTGTCTTCTTTACATAGGTTTTTGTTCTTCCCTGTATCTAATGGCAGTGGAGGGAATGGGCCGATTTATAAAGAGACAGCTTCTCACCTGAGATTGGTAAGCGGCTTTCTTTAATGAATCAACTTGCCAAAGCGATTCCAGCGTATCCCATGGGAGTCTGAATCCCAACTAAAGTAGATTATAAAGGCCTTGCCCTTTACATCTTTTACAGGCACAAATCCCCAGAAACGGCTGTCAAAACTTTGATCCCTGTTGTCTCCCATAACAAAGAGTTTCTCCGGGGGAACCTTGATGGGGCCAAGGTTGTCTCTGGGGCTGACCCCTGCTGGAAGTATGTTTGGATCTGTATGTTGTACCCCAGGAGGGTCTTTAAAGGGCTTTCCATTAACAAAAACCTTCTTGTTTATGATCTGGATGGTGTCTCCTCCTACGCCTATCACCCTTTTGATAAAATCCTTATCCCTTTCCAATGGAAAAATGAATACGATAACATCTCCCCGCTGGGGCTTGTCCAGGTCTATCCATGTGGTGCGCGTAAGTGGATTTTTGACTCCATATATAAATTTGTTAACTAGTATGTGGTCTCCAATGAGCAGGGTTTGGATCATGGAGCCAGAAGGGATCTTAAATGCCTGTACTATAAAGGTCCTGACGAACAGGGCAATAACAAGGGCAATAAGAATTGCCTGGGCATATTCTTTTAAGGTATTTATATCAAAAAATGGAAAGGGATTTGAGGTGTTTGATTTCATGGGGTGCTATGTTAGTGCCTGCCTGCAGGATATGCAAGGCACATTATACCTTCAGAACACTTAGAAAGGCCTCCTGGGGAATTTCAATCTGTCCCACTTGCTTCATTCTTCTTTTGCCTTCTTTTTGTTTTTCAAGGAGCTTCCTCTTTCTTGTGATGTCTCCCCCGTAGCACTTGGCTGTGACGTCTTTTCTTAAAGGAGGTATACGTTCCCTGGCTATAACCTTGCTGCCTATAGCTGCCTGTATGACCACCTCAAACAGTTGACGGGGAATTATCTTTCTAAGTTTTGAAACAAGCTCCCTTCCCCGGTAATAGGCCTTGTCTTTATGTACAATTACCGAAAGGGCATCCACCGGCTGTTTGTTGATAAGAATGTCTAGCTTGACAAGTTTGGCAGGCCTGTATTCTAGAAAATCATAGTCGATAGACGCATAGCCTCTGCTGACCGATTTGAGCTTGTCGTAGAAATCAAGCACGATTTCATTAAAGGGCAACTCGTATTTTAAAAGGACCCTTTCTGCCGTAAGGTAGGTCATGTCCTTCTGTTTGCCCCTTTTTTCATCACAAAGGGTCATAACAGGCCCTACAAACTCCTTTGGGACATAGATCTCCATCTCCACATAAGGCTCGGAAATAGACTTGATTTGGCCAGGTTCTGGCATCTGGGCAGGATTGTGAATGGTCAGTTCCTCTCCAGAAGTAAGTTCCACCTTGTATGCCACTGCAGGTGCGGTTGTAATGAGGGTGAGTTCAAATTCTCTTTCCAGGCGCTCCTGAACAATATCCATGTGTAATAGGCCAAGAAAACCGCATCTAAATCCAAAGCCAAGGGCTGTTGAACTTTCAGGTTCATATGTAAAGGCCGGATCGTTAAGCCAGAGTTTTTCCACCGCCTCCTTAAGCTGATCATACTGGCCTGTATCCACAGGATAAAGACCGCAAAAGACCATAGGTTTTACAGGCTTAAACCCGGGCAGGGGAGTATTGGCTGGTCTTTTGGCTTCTGTAAGGGTATCTCCGATCTGTGTATCTCTTACATTCTTGATCCCTGCAACCACGAACCCCACCTGTCCCGGCCCTAGTGCTTCAACGTCTACGCCCTGAGGGGAAAATACGCCAATTCTGAGAGCCTCGTATTTTTTGCCATTTGACATCATCATGAGTTGCATGCCCTTTTTTAGGGTGCCCTGCATTACCCGAACCAGTACTATGGCACCTTGATACGGATCAAACCATGAGTCAAAAATTAGCGCCTTAAGAGGAGCCTCAGGGTCTCCCTTTGGAGGTGGAACCTTGTTAACAATGGCCTCAAGCACCTCTTGTGTACCTATTCCTTCCTTGGCACTTACAAGAATGGCGTCCGATGCGTCCAGGCCAATGATGTCTTCTATCTGCTGAACAACAGCGTCGGGATCAGCACTAGGAAGATCGATCTTGTTCAAGACAGGGATGATCTCAAGATCGTTTTCAAGGGCAAGATAGACATTAGCCAGGGTCTGGGCTTCAACCCCTTGGGTGGCGTCTACTACCAAAAGAGCACCCTCACAGGCTGCAAGGCTTCTTGACACCTCGTAAGAAAAATCCACATGGCCAGGTGTGTCTATAAGGTTCAACAGGTATCTGTTACCATCTTTGGCATCATAGAATAGACGGGCTGTCTGGGCCTTTATGGTAATCCCTCGTTCCCTTTCAATGTCCATCTGGTCCAAAAATTGCTTTTTCATTTCTCTGGCAGTCACACTACCAGTAAATTCGAGGATTCTGTCCGCAAGAGTGGACTTTCCGTGGTCAATATGGGCGATAATAGAAAAATTTCTTATGCGATTTATATCAATTTTCATGGTTTTTTAATTTTTCCGGCTCCAGTGGCGTTTATCGGACGTATAAGAATTTAAGGCCAGTAATGATAACTTTCAAATTTTTTTAGACAAGTATTTTAAACCCCTTTAGGAAAAATTTATTGGTGCCGAACAGGATAATAACATGAAAAAAACAGGAAGCTTCTAAAGAGACATGAAAAAATTCAATCTCAAAGAACTATTTAAGAAGAAACCACAGTCCACCCTCGGAGTTGATCTTGGTTCTCATACCATAAAAGTGGTGGAACTAACAGGAAACGGAGGTCAAAGACGAGTTAAAAAGGTTGGACGGGCCCTTCTGCCGCAGGGCGCCATTGTAGATGGTTCCATAAAAGAACATGATGTGGTTCTGGAAGTGCTTGAACATCTGTTGTCTAACCTTCAACCGTCCCTAAAGAGGGCCTCTACTTCCATTTCAGGCTATTCAGTCATTGTAAAAAGGATACATGTCCCATATATGACAGAAAAGGAGATGGAAGAAAATCTTATTATTGAGGCTGAAAAGTATGTTCCTTTTGAAATTTCAGATGTCTATATAGATTTCAGTGTCCTTAAGACATATCCAGAAGAGAACGGTGGAAGCGACATATTCCTGGTGGCAGCCAAAAAGGAGATTGTTGATGAGTATGCCAATCTTCTCGAGGGGGTTGGCCTGACCCCGGCTGTCATTGATGTTGATGCCTTTACCCTGGTCAATGCCTTTGAACTAGCATTTGGCGAGGTGGAAGAACCTGCAGTTCTCATAGACATTGGGGCAAGCAAGACCAATCTGAACATTGTCAAGAAGGGCATGCCCATTTTTACCAGGGATATGAACATAGGGGGGGAACAGCTTACCGAGGCGATTCAGGAAGCAACAGGCCTTAACAGAGAAGATGCAGAAACAGTAAAGATAAGCGGAACCAAAGACAAAGTCCTGGCAAGAGAAATTACCGGTGTTGTGCAAGAGATTTCAGAACTATGGGGTAAGGAAATAAAAAAGGCCATAAGTTTTTTCAAGTCAAGCGCATCGCCGGAAGAATTTCCAACCTGTGTTTTTATAAGCGGTGGCACGTCCATGTTAAAGGGCCTTGAAGACTATTTTTCAGATGCTTTAGGCCTTGAAACACGGAGACTGAATGCATTTGCAGGCCAAGAGCCTGACAGGGATATAGACGAGAAATATCTGCAAAGCATATCCCCACAAATGGCAATTGCCAGCGGATTGGCCATAAGGAGTGCAGGATAGTGATATCTATAAATCTTTTACCAGTCAGGGAATGGAAGAAACGAGAGGCGGTCAGGAAACAAGTCTCCATATTCTTCCTATCTTTTATACTGTTGCTTGCCGGTCTGTTTGCCGTGGGTTTTGCCATCCAAGGCAAGGTTTCAGCACAGAGAAAGGAACTTAAAAGACTGGAAGCAAGAAAAGCCCAACTTGCCTACGTAGACAGAAAGATAACCCAGGCTAAAAGAAAGAGTAAAGAAATCGAGGCGAAGTTTCAGGCAATAGAGAAGTTGCAGCAGGGCAGAACCCGCACGGTAAGGGTGTTGGATGAGATTGTAACGTGTCTGCCTATAGACAGGCTGTGGCTAAAGGGGCTTGAACTAAAGGCCGGAAAGCTGAAGCTGTCAGGTATTGCATTGGACAATCACACCGTGGCCCTTTTCATGAGAAGGTTGGACGCCTCTCCGTTAACCAAAAAGGTAAGACTGGTGAATACCAGGAGGCAGAAGATACAGGGACACGAACTGATGCAGTTTGATTTAATGGTCGATCTGGCCAGTTAATTAAAAGGATATGAGATACAGGTTGATGCTATGTCCTTAAAAGACAAATTCAAGATAAAGATCCCAGCAACCCTCTTTGATACGGTCTACAGTATGCCTATCTGGCAAAAAGCCTTGATATTCATGATTTCTTGGCTGCTGCCCATCGGACTTTTTTGGTATCTGTTTCTGTCTGCCAGAATAGGTGAAATTGATTCCATCTCAACCAAGATTCCTAAACTCAGGCAGGAGATTGCCATACTTGAACAAAAGAGCAAGCAGATACCAAAGCTGGAAAAGGAACTGAAGGAGATGGAGGGAATACTAAAGCAGGCAATGAAACTTCTTCCAGAAAAAGAAGACATTCCCTCAGTTCTCACTGAAATATCTTCTTTAGGCAATGAGGCACGGCTGGAGTTTCAGGCCTTTAAACCGGGTAACGAGCGGATAAACAATTTTTATGCGGCAATTCCGGTTTCTCTGGAGCTTGAGGGCCCATTTCACAACACGGTGGTATTTTTCGATAGGATTAGCAGGATGGCTCGAATTGTACATATAGAGGATGTGACCATGGGAAGGGCAAAAGAGAGTTCCCAGATATGGAGTCAGGCAGTGAACAAAGAAAATGGATCCACAAAGACTTCATCAGCCAAGGCTTCCCAGGCAAATTCAAAATCAACAGGCATGGACAGTAAAGGAGTTGTCCAGCGTGGTAGCAATTGGGTGATTCACACGAAATGTACAGCAGTTACCTACAGATTTTTAACGCCCGAAGAACAAAAGAGGGCCAAAGCGAAAGGCAAGAAGAAAAGAAGATAATCATGGGCACCATTTGGTACAGAATCAAAGGTGGGAGTTGGCAAATGTATAAGATTTCTTTGCCCCTAATTTTTTCGATTTTCCTGTTATCTGGTCCAATGACCATGTCTTCGTTAGCTACCAAAGACGTAAAACAGGACAACAACAAAGCCAGCAAAAATATCTCTGAGAAAATTGCACAGTACAAAAAGAGATTGGAAAGACTGTTGTCACCTGTGGATTACCATTATGTGGCAGCAGGAAAACCTGATCCATTTAAGCCTTTTTTCAGGACCGAGATGAAAAAAGGTGTTCGGGCAAACTCTAAAACTGTGAAAAAAAGGCCTGAAAGTTGTGATGCACCGCTTGAATGCATGGATGTGGGTCAGCTTACCCTGGTCGGCATAGTACTGCAGTCAGATGGAAATGCTTTAGCCATGGCACAGGATGCCTCTGGCATTGGCTATACGCTAAGAGTTGGAACAAGAATAGGTTACAACAATGGCAAGGTGGTATCCATTGCCAGGGACAGGGTTGTTGTAAGGGAAAAGGTAGAAGACCTTAGAGGGAAGCCTACTTTTAGGGATAGAACATTATATCTCCATCCGGAGGAAGGTGATGAATCTAGTTAAAAAGAGAAAAACAGTTTTTTGGCCAACCATCGTCTTTATTTTTATGGTGGGGCTTCAGGTGGCATATACACCTGTGGGGGTTATAGATGTTTGGGCATCAAAAGAAAAGTCCGATGTTGACTACTGGCTAAAGGAACTCAAAAATAGACAGCCCCAAAAGAATCTAAAGGTTGCCTCTGTAAAAAGAGGAGCACAGTTGATAGCTGCCAGCGATGCTCCCAAGACAAAAATAGTTGCCAAAAGAAACGACGGTAACCTTACCGGACCAAAGAAGATAAGCGTGGATTTTTACAAGGTGGATCTACACAATGTCTTTAGGCTTCTTGGACAGGTAAGTGGAAAAAATGTTGTGGTTGATGAGGGAGTAAAAGGCACGCTCACCCTTGCCTTGGATAATGTACCTTGGACCTTTGTTCTGGAAGTGATTAAAAATCTTAAGGGGTTAGAGAGCATAGAAAAAAACAATACCATAATGATCTATCCAAAGAAAAAGTCCATCGAATGGGCTGGAGAGACAGGGGGATCCGGAACCCTGGAGACGGTTGCCGGCACCATGGAGATAACCAGAAAGGCCAGGGCTGCCAAACGCCTTAATGTGGAAAACAAATACAAGTCTTCCACTCCTCTTAAACAGATACTAAAGGCTGAAAAGCTTATTAAAAAGGCCGCTGCCCAGGAAAAAAGGGGCAATATTTTTGGAGCATATGAATCTCTTAAAAAGGCCGCTGAACTCTGGCCAGATAACCTCAAGCTTCTTGATAAGCTTGCTGCCTTGGCACTTCAAAGAAACGATAATCTCGCTGCCTTCAACTATGCCAAAAGGGCACTAAAACTGGACAATAAGGATGCTGAAGCAGCGGCTATAGCAGCAGTTGCCCTTGCCAGAATGGATAGGCCAGAGGATGCAAAAGAGTATTTCGAGCTTGCCATGAGCATCAAGCCTACCAAAGACACTTTGTGGAACTATGCAGTATTTTCGTTTTCACAAGGAAATTACAGGCAGGCGCTTAGGCTCATTAACAGGATCGAGGCAAATTACAATATCACACCGGATATGCTTATGCTAAAGGCGCAGTGTTATGAATACCTCTCAAGAATTCCACAGGCAGTTGCAGAATACAGAGCGCTCTTGTCATCAGGCAGCAACGTGCCAAAAGAGATGGAAAAATTCGCAAAATTGAGGCTAAGCGCACTAACTGGCACATCTTCTGGATCTAATAAATAAAGGAGGTCTTAAAATGCCCGCTCCTATCAAAAAAATACATACAGCCAGATTTCGTATGTACATTGTCCTTGTGGCTTTAATCTTATTTGGTGGTGGTTGTGCTCAACACAATTTAAACAATCCTGTCCAACCACCGGAAAAGACCAAGCCCTCGGTAAAGTCTCAACAGGTAAACAAATCTGTAAAGGCCCAATCAGAGCCGATTCCCCTTAGGCCTTCAAATTTCAAGCCTGAAATCCGCTGGAAACCTTCTTACAGTTTGTCAGAGGTTCATATAAATACGAAAGATGCCAAGCTGCCGGAGATGCTGGTAGGGGCTAACATAAATTCGAAAAACGGACGGGTACCTCTCCACGAGGTTATAAAATCCTTAGCCGATTTGAAGGGAATGAATGTCAGCTGGTCAAGCGATGTGGATCAGGATGCGTTGGTAAATGTAAATATCAAGGCAAATGCCAACTTTTGGGATGCTCTGAGTGATGTGTTAAGACAGGTAGACTATTTCTACGAGTTCAAAAATCGTACAATAGTGGTGAAATACAAGGATACGAAACGTTTTCATATCACTTGTCCGTTTCTTACTGGCAGTTATCGTACCTCAGTAGGGGGCGACTTTTTGGGAAATGCTGGAGAGATAGACACTGGCCTTCGGGGGGAGCTGGGAGTTGAGCACACCGATGAAGATATAGATATCTGGAAGACTATAGAAGAGAACCTGGGCAGGATCCTTGACCTTGCAACGCTAAATGTACCTGAACGTACTGGAGAATCTCTCGATCAGGCCAGAATAGAGGCACTTTGTCGCACAAGGTACCCTAACAACCCTGCTCAACAGGCCCTTTGTGTAAGGCAAGAACAGGCAAGGGTGGAGCTTGAAGGATCAAACGCCAATAACCAGCAAAGCGATGGGCGTCAGGTGATCCAGGGAACAGGTGAAGGGACAAGAAAAGGCTTCTATTTCACCATTGACAAGCCTCTTGGAATTGTAACTGTAACAGCGCCTCGTTCTATTTTGGAAAAAGTAGAAGATTATCTTGATCACCTGCACGAGATGCTTTCAAAGCAGGTAGTAATAGAGGCAAAGATTATAGAAGTTGATTTGGACGATTCCAATACAAAAGGTGTTGATTGGAGTGGCCTTCTCAAAGACTCTGCCTTTAATTTTCACATGACATTTGGAAAGAATGGCCAGATCTATCCCACCGATGGAATCAAGTTTCTTGAAAGCGTGACCATGACAAGAGAACCTTTTGATTTGGTGCTCAACTTTCTTGATGAATTTGGGAATGTAAAGGTGCTATCAAACCCCAAACTTTCTTTGTTAAATGGACAGCCGGCTATGATAACCGGTGGTAAAACCACCCGGTACATAGATCGTGTAACAACTGTAGTAAATGATACAGGAAATGGCGCAACGACTTCCTACACCATAGAGACCAGGGACATTTTATCGGGAATCGGGCTTGGAGTTATAGCAAACATCGAGTCCGATGATGAAATAGTCCTTCAGCTTACTCCTGTAAACAGTCGTCTGGCAAAGATCACTCCTCGCCAGTTTGGCTCTTTTCTTACTGGATATGCAGAAGTTGATCTGCCTGAGGTAAACCTCAGGGAAATGACCACAATGGCCAGGGTAAAAAGTGGCCATCTTCTGGTTATTGGCGGCATTATCGACGACATGGAAGGTGTTGAAGGAAACAAGGTTCCCTTTCTTGGAGATTTACCCCTTGTTGGCTGGGCATTTAAAAGCGAACGGAAGTTTAAGAAAAAGAGGGAGCTTGTTATTCTGTTAAGACCACAGATAGTAGATATATAGAATCCAGTTTATTTAACCATCAGGTGCATGCAGGGGCCGCTTAAGCGGCCCTTTTCTTTTCCAAAATGTCTTTTTCTGATAAATATAAGGTACCCTTGTAATCATCTGTTGACAGACAGCAACATTTTCGCCCGTAAAAGAAGGTCGAGCATGCCTTTCACACTCTTTAAGTACTGGACTTATCAATTTTTCGCCCCAGGGACGCTGGCAAAGAAAAAGTACGAGGCTTTTAAGCAAATCCTCGTTGCAGATAGGCAGGCCCATATACATCTGGCAGAGCTTGAAGAAATATATTACGGGGACAAAGAGGTCGACTGTTTCCGTATTGTCAATATATATGAAAATCTTTCTGCAGAAGTCAAAAAGATGGTCAAGGGATTAATGGAGCTGGCTCCATTCAGATATGCAAGTCTAAAAGATTATTTCAAAAAGATAGATTTTTACTGCAGGCTTGTGTTGGAACCAAAATATTACAGCATCTCTCCTCCTTTTATTCTTGATCCGGACTCTGATGCAGATGTTTCCGAAATCCTATTAGGGGGAAAAGGGTATAATCTTTTCAGATTGACCAAAGAGCTGAATCTGCCAGTACCTCATTTTTTTGTAATAACAACCCATGCCTTTTTCTATTTTTTGGAGTGTATTGACGGCATTTCGCTGTTAAAACAGGAACTTTCCAGAATATCCATATCCGATCCGAAAAAGCTGGAAGCCGGTTCCCAAAGGATTTTGTCGCACCTCAGGAACACAGAGATACCAACTTTCTTACGAGCAGAAATTGAAAAGGCCCTGGAAAAAAGATTTAGTAATGTGTCCAGGAAAAAGTTTTCTGTCAGATCCAGTGCGGTTGCCGAAGACAGTAGCAGCTCATTTGCAGGGCAATATTTATCTGTCATAGGGGTTCCAGGATCTGAAGTGGTTGCATCATATAAAAGGGTGCTGGAAAGCAAATATACATCCAATGCCATATTTTATCGTATCAAAAATGGGTATTGCGATCTGGAAACTCCCATGGCTGTGATTGTACAGGAAATGATAGAACCCTTATGTGCCGGTGTAGCTTATTCTCAAGACCCTGGGTTAGATAAAGGAGGAACCATACTAATATTTGCAAGCCATGGTCTGGGCGAGAACGTGGTTTCAGGAAAGACAAGGCCGGAAGAAATAAGGATAGACAGAGGGAAGATGACAGTAGAGTCAGATTCAGGGATGGCCAGATGCCCCTTTTTAAACAATCATATATTACTCAGGCTGGCTTCTTGGCTTATGGATATAGAGAAACTGCTTGGCTGCCCAATTGACATGGAATGGTGTCTTGCTCAGGATGAGCAGCCCAGGATCCTTCAGGCCAGACCATTAGGGCTTAAAAGCAATCCAGAAACTCAATCTCTGGTTAAAAAGATCAATATAACAGACAAACCCATTATGTCCGGAGGACAGAGTGCATCAGGGGGATGTGCCTCCGGTCGGATACACAAGGTGACAAGTAGATCCGAGCTTATCTCAATACAAAAAGGGGCAATTCTTCTTTCAAGGACTGCTCCGCCAGATTATGTAATGGTATTTGATAGGATCAAGGCCATGATCAGTGAGGAGGGAAGCCCGGCTAGCCACTGCGCCTCGGTAGCAAGAGAGATGGGAATACCCTATATATGTGGACTTAAGGGAGCTATGGAAGGCCTAAAACATGGTCAAATAGTGACAGTAGATGCAGACAGATGTGCAATTTTTCCAGGTGTATTAGAGGAATGCGCATCATATAAAAACAAGGCCCGAACTGAAGCAAAACAAAAACCAGTTTTTTCCATGCTCAAGCAGCTCATGGAACTTGCTTGCAAGTTAAACCTTGTTGACCCAAATTCAAAAGATTTTAGGCCGGAAGGGTGCAGATCCATTCATGACATAATACGCTTTGTCCATGAAACATCTATGCGGGAGATGTTTTCCATTGGTGACCAAGCTGGTTTTGGAGGAAAAGGTGTAAAAAAACTCAGAGATAGTCTTCCTCTTCTTTTTTATGTTTTAGATGTAGGCGGAGGGCTCAAGGACGAAGCTGGTGATGTGGAAGAAATAACCATAGGGCATGTGGCCTCTATCCCTATGAAGGCTTTTTGGAAAGGTCTATCAGATCCATCCATTAAGTGGTCTGAGACGCATCACTTTGCATGGGAAGACTATGACAAGATAGTTTTGGCCGGAGGAATTGTAAGTGTGGATTCTGCACAACTGTCCAGTTATGCCATACTGGCAAGCGATTATATGAACCTCAATATTCGTTTTGGCTATCATTTTGTACAAATAGATGCCCTATGTACCCAGGACAGGGATACCAATTATATCAAATTTAGATTCTCTGGCGGTGGAGGTACTACCGAAGGCAAGTTTCTGAGGACACAGTTTTTGCTATATGTCTTGAGAAAACTGGGTTTTGAGGCAGACAATACCGGAGAACTAGTAGATGGAAAGATCAGCCAGATATCATGCGATCGTTCCCAGGAGATACTTGTTCAGCTAGGCCGCTTAGTAGGAATCACAAAGCTCATGGACATTCATCTCAAACCTGATACTGATGTGACATCACTGGCTGAGGATTTCTTGCAGGGAAGATCAGATTTTTCAAGCAGTAGCAGATAGAAAATTTCTATGTCCCGTTACGAAATTACATGGATCACTCCTAACCTGGCCGTGGGATACGCCCCTATGTCCTACGAGGATTTAGAGACCATTAAAAAGGCGGGTATTACTGCCATAGTCAATCTTTGCGGTGAATATTGTGATCTGCATGAGATAGAAGAAAAGGCAGGGTTTGATGTCTATTATCTGCCCATTCCAGATGAACATGCTCCTGATATGGAAGCCATGGAAAAGGCCCTTGACTGGCTAGATGAGGCAATCTTTCTTGGAAAAAAGGTCTTGGTTCACTGTAAGCATGGCATTGGAAGGACAGGTACCTTTGTCACTGCTTATCTTATAAGAAAAGGGTTGGGCTATAAAAAAGCCAGTGAAATGCTTAAAGGGACGAGGGCGGGCTCTAGCTCCTGGAGTCAGTGGAGACTTCTAAAGCAGTACGATAAACAGGAAAAACCTCTTAGTATCCGTGAGCCAAATCTAGAAAACAGGGAAAGTGTAGACCTTTCGGTCTACTTCTCTAAATATGAAGAGATACTAGAGGTGGTAGATTCAATGGTGCCAAAAGACGCCTCGGTTTGTGGCAAGGATAACATTGACTGTTGTCACCAATACTTTGAGTTGTCTTTTCTGGAAAGTCTTTATATCCATTCCTGGATAAATAGGGTGCTGAAGCTCGACGAACGTCATAAACTTGTGGAAAAGGCCAACCAACAATTTAAAAAGGAAAAGGAGCTTAAAACGGCCTTTACTATCGGTAACAACTTTGAAACTAACCAGGAATTTCAAAATGCTTATAAAGACCAAGGACTGGAATGTTCCCTTTTGATAAAGGATAAATGCATTATTTTTCCAAAGAGACCGGTTAGGTGCAGAACCTTTGGTATGGATATTGACAGGGATAAACTGTCATCCATTGAAAATCTAATTATCGAGATCTCAAGAATGCTTTTTTTTGCTTTGTCTGGAAAGTTCCTTCAAGAGAATAGATTGAGGTTTTCAATGGCCGAGGTGGTTTCGGGACGTTTCATGGAGAGTTATTTCAGATATGCTGCGACTAAATCTGGCGATCTTCCTATATAAATAAGATTCTGATACGGGTTTGTTTTTATCTGTCTTCCAATCGGAAGTCGGGAAATAAATTTTTTTGAATTTTTAGCTTGGTACTATATTCTTCAACAAGCTTCAGAAAAGGGGAATTCCCCATTTCACAGTTACAGCCTTATGGCATATTGACCTATCATAAGGCGGGAATTATTGTCCTGTGGTGGAAAAAACTCATAAGGATGGCAAGACATGAAAAAAGGTACGATCTTAACCATATCGTTTTTATTTTTTGCATGTGTTAGTGGACTTGCAGGCTACATAGTGTATATGCACCAAGACATTTTTCCTCTGGACAACAAAGATTGGCAGGGCTGGGCCATGGTTGCCGGTCCAATGGTGGCCTGGCTCCTGTTTGCCCTTGTTGTTTCTGCATTACCATCTGAAAAGGGCCTGGTCCAAGAGGATCTTGAAGACAGAGAAGACCAGGAAAAGACCTTGCATGAACCCCCTGAAGATGTCCTTTCTTCTCACAAGGATGAAGAGAAAGAGATTGAGGAACTGTATCCCAAAGAGGTGGCAGTAGTTCAACTTCTTGGCCTTCTTCAAAGGGAAGGGCGTCTTATTGATTTTCTTCAAGAAGACATTGAGCCTTACGATGATGCCCAAATCGGTGCTGCTGTTAGAGAGGTGCATAGAGGTTGCCGGGCAGCCCTTATGGACACACTGGAACTCAAACCGGTGCTTGAGACAGGCGAAGGCAGTGAGGTGGAGATAGAAGAGGATTTTGATCCTTCAAAGATCCGTCTTATTGGCAACCTGCACGGTAATCCTCCCTACAAAGGAATCATAAGGCATGGCGGTTGGAGATTTACCAAGCTTAATCTTCCCAAATGGACTGGCAAGGAAAAGACCGATGTTATAGCACCTGCTGAGGTGGAAATACAGTAACAGCAGTAACATAGGATATTGTTTGTAAAAACCAGATATGAATAAGGAACGAGAATCGCGTTTTGTAGTAGGAATCGATCTTGGAACCACCAATAGTGTGCTTTCGTTTATAGACCTGGAAAAAGATGAAAATGATCAGGACCAGATTGAGATTTTTGATGTCCCCCAGATAGAATCTCCTGGAGAGATTAGAGAGTACAGGCTTCTCCCTTCATTTATCTACTTGCCAACTGACAAGGAAAAGGAAGGCGGTGGGCTGGTCATGCCCTGGGACCCTTTTGGCGAGCGGGTTGTTGGAAAGTGGGCAAGAAAGAGGGGGGCTGAGGTCCCTGGCAGGCTGATTGCCTCTGCCAAGAGCTGGCTTTGTCATACCGGCGTTGACAGAACAGCGGCCATTCTTCCGTTAGATGCGGCAGAAGATGTCCAGAAACTGTCGCCAATCGTTGCCACGGCAACCTTTTTACGCCATTTTAAGGCCGCCTGGAACCACAGGTTTGCTAAGGAGCCCGGGCTAAATCTTGAAGACCAACAGGTGTATGTGACTATACCAGCCTCATTCGATGCAGTTGCCCGAGACTTAACCGTTCAGGCAGCAGCCTCTGCGGGCCTTTCCAATATTACCCTTCTTGAGGAGCCCCAGGCGGCCTTTTATGCCTGGCTCCACAACATGGGACAGGACTGGAAAAAGCATGTTGAGCCAGGAGACATCATCCTTGTGGTAGACGTTGGTGGAGGTACCTCTGATTTTAGCCTTATTCAGGTCAGCAGCAAAGACAACGTGTTAATCCTTGAAAGGCTGGCAGTTGGAGAGCATCTCCTCCTCGGCGGGGATAACATGGATCTTACGCTTACCCATGTCCTGTTTGAACAGCTTAAAGAAAAAGGCCATAAACTGGATCAAGGACAATTCCAAAGCCTGTGGAACAACGTAAGGCTTGCAAAGGAAAAACTTTTTGCCGACGGTTCACTGGATGAGGTACCAGTTGTGATACCAGGGCGCGGCTCTGGCCTTGTTGGTGGAACCATTAGAACCAGCCTTACAAGGGAACTTGTAACAAAGGTAATCTTAGAGGGTTTCTTTCCTGAATGCCAGGTAACTGACATGCCTCATGAAAGAAAGAGACTAGGCCTGAGAGAGCTTGGTTTGCCCTACTGTTCCGATACTGGGATAACCCGTCATCTTGCCAAGTTTTTAACAGCCCAGGGTCAGGCACTGGAAATGAATGGTCCGGTTATACCTACTGCTGTGCTTTTTAATGGTGGAGTGTTCAAGGCCGAGGTGCTAAGGCAAAGGGTTATGTCCGTACTTACTGAGTGGGCTGGACAAGATAAAGAACCCAGGGAGCTTATGGGTACGGATCTTGATCTTGCCGTTTCAAGGGGTGCTGCTCACTTTGGCCTTGTACAGCTTGGAGAAGGCATAAAAATACGGGGAGGAACCGGAAGATCCTATTATATAGCAGTGGAATCTACCGGACTTGCCATACCGGGAATGCCTCCTGTAATTAAAGCACTTTGTGTAGTTCCCAAGGGTCTGGAAGAAGGAACCGTAGTAGATATCCCGGAACAGGAGTTTGGCCTGGTTGTAGGTCAGGAAGTGGAGTTCCAATTTATGGGTTCCAGTATAAGGCCTGGAGATAAACCGGGAGATCTTGTTTCTTCATGGCAAGATGATGAGATAGAACCTGTCAGCACATTGCGTACCAGGCTCGAGGCTCCAGGCGTTGAGCCAGGCACGGTTATACCAGTGACCCTACAGGCAGAGGTGACAGAAATAGGCACCCTGTCTCTTTCCCTTGTTTCAAAGGAAAGAGGGTTAAAATTTGATCTGGAGTTTGATGTAAGACATTGAAAAAACCGGTGATACCCTTTGACCTTGCACAGAGGGTCATTAATCATGCAAAATGTTATATTGATAATCCTGGACTGATACTTAAAGAAAGACACAGGGCCATACCATTACTGCTAAAGGCCCTGAAGGCAGGAGATATTAGCCTTAGAAAACAGATTATCCTGCTGCTTGGAAGCGTAGCAAAGGAGGAAATTTACTGGCCTCTTTACGAGATAATGAAGGATGAGAAAGAACCTGATGAACTCAGGGATCAGGCAGCAATCCATCTGGCCGTGATAGGCCCTTTTCTTGACGATCCACAGGCCCTGATACGCAAACTCATGAATGACATCTCTAGCCCTGATCGTGAAGTAAGAACCAGGGCCATAGTGGCTCTTGGATGGGAGGGTAATCTTTCTGCAGTGCTTCCACTTATAGAATGTATCTATCAGCCTGATCAAGAAATCCAGGAAGTTGCGGTAAACGCATTGTGCAATCTTAAAGACAGCAGGCTTATAGGGCTTCTCGCCGACCGGCTAAAGACCTGTTCTTTTGATCAGAAACGTGCGATTCTTTTTAATCTGTGGCGTTTTAAAGACAAGGAAGACGAAGTTGCAGCCATATATAAAAAGGAATTGGAAACAGGGGATCCGGCTCTCAAGCTGGATGTACTTATTCTTCTTGGACAACTTGATGTTCGGCCTGAAAATGAACAGGTGTACAGAGAATTGTTAAGGGATAGGAGTGCCAAAATCCGTGCCCTGGCCCTTGAACGTCTTGGGGAGCTGAATGTGCTTAGCCAGGAAGAAATCCTGGTCTTTTTGGATGATAACTCCATGGATGTCAAACGTGCTGCACTCGTTCTTCTTCAAAAGATAAGGGAGCAGTCATCCTGAAAAGGCACTACGCAAAAACGAGTACAGGTACGAAAGGGCTTAAAAAGTGAAAAAGTCTGTTGTTATTGTCTACTATTCTTTCAGTACACAGACGGCCAAGCTTGTTCACAGGCTGAGAAAAGGGTTCAGGCAAAGCGGGTTTCAGGTTGAAACCCTCAAGATTGTGCCTTGCAAAAAGCTTTCTTTTCCTCTGCACAGCGTTCCAAAGACCATCCTTATGATGCTTACCACCTTTTTGAGAAAAAGGGTTAAAATAAGGCCTGTTGACAAGGCCCTTATCAAGTCCTCCGATCTTGTGGTACTTGCCGGACCAACATGGTCATACAATCCAAGTGGCCCAATCCTTGATTTTCTTGACAGATACTCTCACCTTTTAAAGGATAAATATGTCTTGCCTGTGATCTCGTGCCGAAAATACTGGCGGACCCATTTCAACTACTTGAGAAAAAAGATCGACTCTGCTGGTGGCAGATGCATGAATCCCCTGGTGTTTACCCATAAGGTAAAGGAACCTTGGAGTACCATTGGAACCTTTATGACTATCGCCGGGATCAGTCCCCGCTCCTTCAGGTTCATGCGTAAACATTACCCTCGTTATGGCCACAACCATGCACAGCTTGAAGAGATGGAAAAGAAAGCCAAGGAGCTGGCCAACTCGATAAAAAGAAAGTCAGAGCCAACCTGATTCTATTTCTCCAGTTTGGTTATCTCAGCATCCTCAATAAGTACCGGATAAAAGTAACCAGCTCCTATGTCTTTGTCTTTGTGTAGTATTCCTTTAATCAAGACCTTATCTCCAACTGAGGGGGATGCCTTCGTGGTAACGGTAATATCGAAATTTTTTTCTTTTTCAGTACCTGTTCCGTCCTGACAATGAACCCAATTTTTGCCAAGGATGTTCTTGGAAATTTTAACCACCACTGCCTTTAAAACCACCTGTTTTCCATCAAGTTCTTTGGCCTTTTGGTAGGCCATCTGTACAGTAATGGCGCCAGGACCAGAAGCAGGAGTTATCTTTACATCCTTCTTTTCAACCCTGGATGTACCAGAATGGGCCTGAGCCGCCATATCAGACCTGTTTGATGCCTTGGCTTCCATGGGTGGTGATACTGCTCCCTGGGAAAAGATGATGGTTTCAAAGGTTCGGTTTAGGCTCTTGCTGTGAAAATTTTTCATAACCTGTCCAGGATATAGCATGACCTCATCTCCCACCTTTACCTTCATGGGAGGCACAGCCACCCAGCTTTTTCTGCCATCGAACTCAAGGAGAATATATGTGTACCCCCCTCCATCCATGGTCTCTTTTACAGTGCCGTAAAGATAGCCGGCCTGCTTGGCCCGACTGGCTGCATCAGATTTCTTTGTCGATTTTTCTGCTTTTTTCTCTTCACTGCCCTGGCAAGCTGTCAGCAAAAGGGCTAAAAACAAAGTCAACGGTATTAGATATCTTTTCAGCATAATTTTCTCCATTTCCGCAAGTAGTCTGATTCTCAAAGTTTTTTACTTCAGATAAACAAACGTTGCTCCCCAGTGGCCAGAGTCATGCCCTGCCATCTTATAGGATTTGACAATATCTAGTCTCTTCAAGATAGAGTGCACAGACCTTCTAAGGGTACCAGTCCCTTTCCCATGCACTATTCTGACCTCCTTTATACCAGCTTCCCTGCATAGCTTCAAATATTCAGGTATTAAAGAACCTATATCCTTTGGATTGAAGGTATGGAGGTCGAGTTCTCCATTTATGTTAATTTTTACAACCGGCTCCACTTGTTCACTGTTTATTCAAGGGGAAAAGAGACTGGTTTTTCTTCTTTTAATCCCCATCTGCTGTTAATATTGAATTTCTATATTTTCTGCAACATCTCAGAAAATTGAAACCTTTTCAAGGAGTTCGAAATGCAACAGTATATTGTAGATGAACTTAGAGGAAACGAGATCGAAAGAATAATAGCATACCTGAAAAGGAGCTGTGAAAAAAGTGCACTTGACAATCTATTCTGGCTAGAGCTTCCAGACGATATTTTAACACCCTTGCAATATGAGCACAGGGACTGCCGCCCTTTTTGTATAGGGATAGAGGTTGCTGAAGACAAGGTGATTTTTGAAATGCTTGTTCGTAGCCGGCAAAAATTGAGGTGCAGCTGCATTTCCTATGCGTCCAACCAACAGAGACAGTTTATCCTAAATTTTGCAGATACCCTTTTAAAGGAAAGCGATATAAAGGCATAGGAGGAGTTATGGACGGTTTCCAGCTTAACATAGACTGTGAAGGGCCACTTACTCAGAATGATAACGCCTTTGAACTGTGCCAGGAGTTTATTCCATCAGGAGGGGCCTTTTTTTCAATAGTGTCCAAGTACGATGATTTTCTGGCTGACGTTATCCACAAACCTGGATACAAGGCAGGGGACACCTTAAAGCTTGTCCTGCCTTTTTTAAAGGCATTTGATGTAACCCATGAAATGATGGAAGAGTTTTCAGAAAGGACGCTGCTTCTTCTGCCTGGGACAGAGACAATGTTGCCTAGGTTAAATGAGCTTCTTCCAAGTTTTATAATCAGCACCAGTTACAAGCCTTACATAGAAGCCCTGTGTAATTTGACATCCTTTCCGATGGAAAACTGTTACTGTACAGTTGTCAACCTGGACAAATATTTCATAGAAGATCAAGAAAAACAGCAGCTAAGGAAACTGGCCAAGGAAATTGCCCAAATGGAGATGCTGCAATGGGACGATGATGCAAAGGGTGTGAAAGATCTTGACAAAGTACACCGGAAGACTGTTGAAAGACTGGATGAGATCTTCTGGAAGATTATTCCCTCTATGGGTATTGGAAGGATACTGGATGAAGTAAATCCCATTGGCGGAGTAGAAAAGGCAAGGGCGGTGGAAGACAGTGTTAAGAGAACGGGACTCAAGCTTGACAGGGTTATCTATGCTGGAGACAGCATAACTGACTGTCAGGCCCTGGATCTTGTAAAGGGTGCTGGAGGAGTAGCAATATCCTTTAACGGAAACCGTTATGCAATAAGGAGTGCGGACTATGCCATTGTTTCGTCAAATACCTGTATAATTTATGGCATGTGCAATCTTGTTTTAAACAGAGGAAAGGAGATACTAAAAGAGTTTCCTGTTGATAAAAAAGGAAAAATTGATCTCAAAAAGTTGCTCGAAGAGTTAAGTAACATATCTTTAGAACAGGAAATTCTTAATCAGATAACCAGTGCAGTAAAAAAGGACGAACTGGAGATTTATCAAATATCCAAGACCGATGTGGATAAACTCGTCTGTCTTAGCGAGAGGGTACGCAAAGAGGTGCGCGGTCACAAGGTAGGAGAATTGGGATAGGCCTGGAGGTTTTCTACTCTAAAAGGGAGGCAATCTCTTCAACGAGCCTTTTATTGTCCATGTGAAGACGCGGGCTTATCCTTATGTATTCTCCTTGAAGCCCTTTGAAATTGTTGCAATTTCTTATAAGTATACCTTTTCTTTTAAGGGCCTCTGTCAACTCTTGTGCACTGAGTCCACCCTTGAGACTGAAGAGTGCGTAATGACATCTGCCTTCTACATAATAGAAACCATCCATGCGTGAAAGGGCCTCTACTATAAATTCCTTTTCATCTTGACAAATCTGTCTGACATCTTTTTCAAATTCTGGATGTTTCAAAAGGAATTCCAGGGCAAGTTGGGCCATTCGGTTGACAGCCCATGGTCTCATTTGACGGGCAAGGCGCCTGCCTGGAATGCCTGTATTTACCATGCAACCTACCCTAAGACCTGGAATGCCGTATATCTTGGAAAAGGAACGAAGTATCACAACATTTTCAGGGCATCTGAGAGATAAAAGGGAAGAAAAGCTGTCTTCATCAACAAAAGGGGCATAGGATTCATCAACAATCCATGTGGTGGAGTCGGGTTTTCTATTTATCACCTCAAGAAGCCTTTCTGGTTTTATAAAAAGCCCGGTAGGATTGTTTGGATTGCAAATAAAAACAAGACTTCTGGTAAGCTTATCGTCATCAAGATGGTCTACAGACTCTAATAGCCTATTCTCCATCTCTTTGCTACCATTTGGAAAGGAGCCAAGAGAACATACTTCTATTCCTTCTGAAAGGGAGGCATCTTCATAATCTGCATATGTTGGATAGGCTATGTAGACCCTCTTGGGTTTAAGTATGCGGGGAAGACCAAAGATCCACTGGGTGGTGCCACTTCCTATTAGGAAGTCATTCCTGTCAAGGGAATACCTTGTGGCGAGTAACTGCCTGATGGTAGCGCAGTCAACCTCAGGCAACAGATGCATTTGGTCTATGTTATCGCACAGATACTCTTTGAATCCTTGGGGGTAGGGGAGGGGGCTACAGTTTGAGCTGAAATCAAGGACCTCTTCGGGCCTTATGCCCAGCTGCCTTGCTATTGTGTAGACGTCTCCCCCGTGACCAAAAAGCATATCTATTCCTTTGGTGGTCCAAAAGACCTTTCAAAAAGTTCTTCTATAGCCTTTTTGCCCTCTTCAGTAAGATACCTTGTGCCTGTACCTGCAAAGGTCTTGTGTTCAATCTTTGGTACATCTTCTACCCACTTGCCTTCTTTCCAGGTGAACCATTGGTTTTTATCCTGGTCAAACACGCTAACCGGCCGGTTGAAAAGTTTTGCAAGTTCAACGGCCCAGCCAGTGCCACCTTTAACTGTGTCATCTGGGCGGATCCAGCCTATAGCAAAGACCTGGTACCCGTTGTTGACTATGTGAAATATGGACTGGATGACCTTTCTTATCTTGTCTGCTTCAGCATATGTCCTTCCCATACGCTTGGAAACAATCTCCATAGAAATGTCACCCTGTTTAAGCTCCTCTTCACTTAAGACCCTGACATCTTTCACTCTGTCAAGTTTATGGCCTTTAAAGGAAAAGTTTACCTCATTAATTCCCCATCTTTCGGCACATCTTCCAAATTCTGCCTCTGCTCCTCTTAATCCCCCACTAAAAAGGGTATAATTTGATCTGTCAGTCATTTTAGGTCTCCTTGTCTTTATCGTTACTTTTTACAAATTGTATGTAGTTTGGGGTTTTCCAAATAGAATTGGAGCAGCCTTGTGTAAACCATTTAGAGAAAATATGCAACCAATATAAGAACATTTTTTATTTTTAATCTCTATTGTCTGTTTAAAAGGTCCTCTGAAAATCTTTGATCATCTAAAAGGCAAGTTAGTTGTTAAGCTTAGTTACCCATTAACTGTTTTATTTTTTCCCTAAGTTCTAAAAGGGCCTTGCCCCTATGGCTGATCCTGTTTTTTTCCTCTTGAGTAAGTTGGGCCATGGTTCTTGAATCACCCTCTGGAATAAAAATGGGATCGTATCCAAAACCCTGGTTTCCTTTGGGAGCGTGCGTTATCCTGCCTCTGCATATTCCTTCTGCACTTACCCACTTGCCATCTGGCCGGTAGGCAACAATTACACATCTGAACTGTGCATCCCTTTTATCGTCTGGCACGTCCTTCATCTCTTGTAAAAGCTTAAGATAGTTTTCTTGGTCAGATGCCTTCTCGCCAGCGTATCTTGCTGAAAAGACTCCTGGTCTGCCATTAAGGGCCTCTACCTCAAGACCTGAGTCGTCTGCGATTGCCATAAGTCCTGTTCTTTCAGCAACTGTCCGAGCCTTTTTCATGGCGTTGTCAAAAAATGTAACACCATCTTCTTCTATTTCTCCAATGTTATCAAATTGGTCAAGGGGTACTATCTGCAAGTCAAAATCAGCTAAAAGATTTTGAAGCTCTTTAAGTTTCCCCCTGTTTTTGGTTGCGATTACAGCCTTCAATGTCTAGATTTTCTCCTTTCATAATGCTTGAAAACTCTATTGTTACGGCTCCACCTGGACAGAGTACGTAACATCTTAAACATCTTATGCATTTTGTAGAATTTATATCGTCCTTGCCAGTGGCAAAAAGGACACCTGTTGGACATACCAGTTCACAGGCATGGCAGTCAACGCATGTTCCCTGATTGAATCTGAGCCGAAGCCAACTAACCTTGTTAAACATGCCAAACAACAACCCCAAGGGACATACAGCCCTACAAAAAGGTCTTGTAGTTACCATGCTCCATATGACAAAAAGGGATAATATGCCGAGCTTGCCAAAAAAAAGCGCACCCACTGCCGTTCTTAGCTCTGGTGACATTATTAAAAGAGGGATGCCTGCCTCCAGGGTGCCTGCCGGACAAAGGTATTTGCAAAACCATGTCTGCCCAAAACCGAAACTATCCACAAACCAGAGAGGAAGGACAAAGACCAGCAGAAAAAGGCTGATGTAGCGGCCAATGGAAAGGGGCCTCCAAAACTCGATCTTGGGGAGGCGTATCTTGAATAGCAGATCCTGGATCAGTCCAAAGGGACAAAACCAGCCACAGGGCATCCTGCCTACAAGAGAGGCGACCATGCCCAAAGAGCCAATGACATACAGGCCAAGGTTCATCTTTCCTGCTGCAAGGCTTGCCTTGAGACTTGCAAATACATTTTGAAGGGCGCCAAGCGGACATGCCCATGGGGCAGCAGGGCATGAGTAGCAATTGAGGCCTGGGAAACAGATATGCTTCAACGGCCCCTTATAAATAGGACTGGAGGGGGTTATCCATAGCCTGCAGTTAGCCAAAAGGGCAGAGACAATCTGGACTATGTGCCTGAATCGTTCCATTTTTTTATCTTAGTCAATGCCAATACAGCTGAGACATATAGTAACAGCCTTTTGAAAGACGTCGTTTGGCTCACCAAGTACGATACCTGCAACCGTAACCAGACAAAAAAAGATGAAAAAAAGCAAAGGAGTACGGCTTTTCATAATTTTTCTTCCACAGACTTGGTCTTTTGGCCCATAGAGACGTGCTTGTCACGCCTGTCGTCTAGCTTGATAACTGTGTAGACCCTTTTGATGTCGCTAATAAACATGGCTTCGTGAAGCTTGGTGGCTAGAGCAAAAAGCTCGCTTGCCTCTCCTTGTACCGTTGTACCCATGTCATGGAGTTTATATGGCAGTCCACTGTTTCTGATTATGCTAACCACTGTTGCTACATGTTGTGAAAGGCTGGTGCTGCCTGTTCCTATTGGTACAGTACTTATCTCCATAAAGGCCATAGAATCCTCCTTGATGTGAGGCTTGAGGTTCATTTGATCGTTATAGGAAGTTATCCATAATGGGTGCGAGGGGTGTGATTAGGGATTCTGTTAAGATTAAGATGGAGGCGGCGCCCGGATTCGAACCGGGGAATAACGGTTTTGCAGACCGTCGCCTTAGCCACTTGGCTACGCCGCCTGGGAACGATAGCTTCAATAACATAAGGAGTATCTTTTGACAAGTGTAAAGGTTCTATAACGGGATGTTCATATTTTTTAATCCCTCAACAAGCTTTGAAAACTGTTCAGGATAAAGGGATTGGGGGCCGTCTGACATGGCCTTTTCAGGATGATTGTGTACCTCAACTATAAGGGCATCCACTCCAGTAGCTGCCGCAGCCCTGGCAAGAGGAATCACCTGGTCTCTACGGCCTGCGGCATGACTTGGATCAACCACAATGGGTAAGTGACTTTCCTGTCTCATATATGGTATGGCGTTTATGTCTAAGGTGTTTCTGGAGTGTCTTGTAAAGGTCCTGATACCTCTTTCGCATAGCATGACCTGGTTATTTCCTTCAGACATGATGTATTCTGCCGCCATGAGAAATTCATCCATAGTAGCCCACATACCTCTTTTTAAAAGAACAGGCTTTTTTGCCTGGCCTGCTCTTCTTAGAAGCCGGTAGTTTTGCATGTTTCTGGTGCCTATCTGTATTATGTCTGTATATTCTTCTACAATATCCAAGACCTCGTGATCTGTGGCTTCGGTTACTATATACAATCCGGTCTCTTCCCGAACTTTTGCAAGTATTTCAAGCCCCTTGACTCCAAGACCCTGAAAGGAATATGGAGATGAGCGTGGCTTGAACGCCCCGCCTCTGAATATGGTGGCTCCTGCCTCCTTTACTGCATGGGCGATCTCCAGAGCCTGACTTTCAGATTCTACTGCACAGGGTCCAGCCATGAGTATGAGGCTACCGTCTCCAATGCGCAGCGCTTTGTCATTCTGTCCAAGTTCAACTATTGTGTTTTCCGGGTGCATTTCCCGGCTTACCAGCTTGTATGGCTTTGATACAGGGATTACGTCCCTGACCCCAGGCATATCCAGAAACAAGGCAGGGTCAACAGGACCTTTGTTTCTTAAAACCCCAATAGCAGTCCTTTCTCCTCCTGGGATCGGTTTGGCCTGCCACCCGTACTTTTCAATTCTTTCAACAACAGCTGCAAGCTCTTCCGGACTTGCAGCCTTGTCCATTACGATAAGCATTGGACCTCCTATAAAAATAAAAAGCTTCTTGTCAAGATATTATCATAAACCTGATTGACAAGAAGCTCAAAGCTAATTTGACAAAACAGTAATGATATCAGACCATCATGTTGAACAGGACGATTTGCCCTTGCAACTGCTACAGGTACTGTTCGTTGATTTGGCCGATGTTGTTTTGTTAGATTGGGATTTCTTAGATTGTCCCTTATTCTTTTTACCCGCGTAATCAGTTACATACCAACCCGAACCTTTGAGACGAAAGGTGGACTGGGAAATAAGCTTCTTCATTGGACCACCACATGACTCGCACTTCTCAAGGGGTGGGTCTGTTATCTTTTGCCAGTGTTCAACTATATTTCCACATGATTGGCATTCATATTCATAAATTGGCATAATTAAAATACCTCCTTAATTCATAGATAGGCTTATGGTCTTACCGTTAAAAAAATTTATAACCGTATCAAGATGGGACATCTTGACCTTGCTAAGCACGGCCTCGGTTAAATCATGGACCTTATTCTCTTCATCAATCTTATCTTCAAGATTTGCTGCGCACTCAAATCGTGAAAAGCGAACCATATGAATGAGTTCGTGTGTCATCACATAGAGAAGAAAAGGCAGCATCAAAGACAAACGCCCCCTGGTGACCCTGAGAACCCTGGGGTCAAGAACCAACACCTTGTAAAGACATCTTGTGTCCGTGCCAAAAAATTTTTCATGCCAGTTGTTGCCGTATTTTTCCAAGTGTGCATAAACCCCTTTGGGAAAGGTCGCCTTTCTTTCATCTTTAAGTGTTCTCACCTCATAGGGATTTTTCAACCAATAGTCAGTTGTAAGACCGAAGCAATCGCTTATTATTTCCTCTGACAAAGATACTGCATCACTTAGAATTTTCAGATGAACTGGCTGAAACAAAGGCCCCATAACACATTAAACCCTTTATTTCATTTGTCAGTTAAGTTAGTTCTGGCTTCTTTGGGTGTCAAGATGCTCCCAACTGGGAAAGAAGGTTATCTACGAGTAATCAAAATCAATTTCTCCAGAGTCGACAACATGGATCTTTCCATTGCCTTCTTTTACAATCAGCCGGCCAACAGAATCCAGACCAGTAATGGTACCGTTTATATGCCGTCCTTGCTTTTCAAAATAGATCTGCCTTCCGATACACATGGCCTCTTGAATCCATTGGTGGAGCAAGATATCAATATTTCCCTGGTCAACATCTTGTAAAATTTTTTCTATCTCTACAGACAAGACCTTAAGTAGTCTTTCGGCTGTAACATACAGACCATGTTCTTCAAGAGTAGTGACCTTTTTTGAAAGTTCTTTTGAAAACTGGCTTGCATTTCCCTTAAGATTTACGCCAATACCTGCCACTATAACAGATCGATCATTAACGGTGGCTGCCTGACAAAGGATGCCGCTTACCTTCTGTTTCCCAACGAGTATGTCATTGGGCCACTTGATGGAAACCTCACGATCAGACAGGCCAAGTTTCTTCAAGGCCCTTGAAACGCCAAGCCCACAAAGCAGTGTTAAGGTGGGTGGATATTGTATGGCTGAAGGAGGTTCCAAAACAAAGGAACAAAAAAGGTGCTCTCCCTGTCCCTGTTCCCATTTTCGCCCCATGCGCCCCATGCCCCTGGTCTGTCTTTTGGCATGTACCACAAGGCCTGGGCATTTAAGTAGCTCTGGGTTGGACATGCAGAGCCTGTTTGTAGAATCAACCTCTTCTAAAAAAAGAAGGGACCTGCCTGCAAAGACATGGTCCCTTAAAAAGGGTTTTATTAACTCCTTGAAACTAGTCAAGTTTTTTCAAAACAAAAAGCAGTTGTCCTTCCTGAACCTGGTCGTTTAGTTTAACTGCTATTTCTTCCACAACGGCATCAAATGGGGCCACAATGGCATTTTCCATCTTCATGGCCTCAAGGTTTGCAATTTCTTCACCCTGATGGACTATATCCCCAACCTTTATGGTTCCCCTGTCTGGATTTCCAATACGCCAGACATTGCCATTTATTGGAGCACCAATCTCGTTCTCTCCCTTGGCCATTCTGATTTCCACCTTTTTGGCCCTGGGTGTCTCAACCTTGTAGACCTTGGTCTTGTTGTTGATCTTCATTACTACATGGATGAGACCTTCGTGTTCCGTACCGATCGATAACAGCTCGATACAGTAAGGTTTGCCCTGAAGCTCAAACTCAACCTTGTCGCCAGGTGTTTTCAGGCCTTCTCTCCACACGTCTGTAGGTAACACCAATGGGGTATCTCCATATTTTTCCCTGAAATCGATGTAGGTGACCGTGTCTTTTGGATGCATAAGGTACAGGGTAAATTCCTCATCAGTAGGTTCCCTACCAAGGGTTACACCAAGGTCTGTCTTTATCCTTTCCAGATCGTCCGGCTTTACCGAGTCCAGAGGAGAGGAGTCGTCTCTTTCCTTGATTTTTTCTTCCCACTCATCCCCAAAGGTACTCTGATACACCCAGTCAGCAGGCCAGCCCTGCGGAAGCCTGCCATAACCGCCAAGAAGAAGATTTTTAAAGTCTCCCGGAGCATGCCTGAATAGCTGAAGAAGCTCCTCTTGTTCCTTGGGCTCCATGGCATCGAAGTCCTGATTCTTTTCCTCCACGAACTTTGTCATGAGTTCAATTATGTGCTTGACCCCGGTTTCCCCAAGCTCTTTTTCATATTTGTTAATTATGCCACTGCATGTAACCCAGGTAATCTGGGAACCAGGAGTAACATCAAAGTACTTGACAATCTTATTGTAAAGGGACATCAGCTTTAGGATGGCAGGCATTAGGTGGAGAAAACCGCCTTTTTCAGCCTGTTCAAAAGAGCTTGGAAAGGCACCCCCTGGCATCCTGTGGGAAGTCACCTGGTGGTCAAATCCCTTAAATGGAGACTCTGCCCATTCGTAATGACCAATCCAGTCTCTAATCTTTTGAACGGCCTTTACGCACTCTTCACGATTTAGGACAACAGGGATGCCAGACTCTTCAAGATAGCTCTGGAGGCCAAGTATTGGAGGCTGCCCATAGAATCTTGTAAGTGAATCCTCTTCGGCATCTAAGATTTTTGCCCCTGCCTTGGCTGCGGCAAGAAGTGCAGGCATTGCAAGACCGTCTGTTGCATGGCGGTGATACTGGATAATAAGGTCTGGATACTTCTGTTTTATGGCATCCACCAGACTCCTTATCCTTTCAGGGCTTCCGACCCCTGCCATGTCCTTTATGCAAAGGACTATTTCATCCACTCCACCGCACAGACTTACTATGTCATCCACAACGCTCAGATAGTATTCGTTGGTTGTCCACTCAGCTTGGGTAAAGGAGATAGCTGGCTGAAACAGCCTGTTCCTTTTCATGACGATTTCAGCAACTGTACGCATGTTGCGCACGTCGTTTAAAAAGGAAAAACATCGCCATACGTCTATATCTACCCTTTCTACCACATATTCAATGACATTTTTGGGATAGGGTCTGTAACCCCACAGGTTGGTCTCCCTGATGAGGGTCTGAAGCATAACACTTGGCATCTTTTCCCTGAGAATCTCGATCTCTTCAAAAGGGCTCTCTTTCCTGTTCATGATACCAACATGCCATCTGGCCCCTCCATGACATTCAGAACTGAAAAGGAGCATGTCTTCATAGTAAGGACAAAGGGTAGAAAGGTCATGTATGCGGTGACGGTTTTTAAAGTCAGACTGCCCTGCATCCCTCATGCCTGTGCAGGTGAGGGCAACACCTTCTAGCTCGCGCAGAAACCTGACGATCTCGGCTGGCGTCATGCCAGGCTTAATCCAGTTGTCTTTTGTTATCTCATTTACTTTCATGCTACATCCACTCCTGTGGGCCAAGGGCCGTTATTTCAGCCACGTATTTTGCTATCTTCAAGACCTCGTCCTGGGTATCCTTTTCTTTAAACATGGAAACCAGTTCATCCAGGTGATTTTCAATAAACCTTGTTGAGAACTCTCCTCGCTTAAAGGCCTCATGCCTTATTATGCTCAGGAGCAAAGGAGTTAAGGTTTTAACTCCCTCTATTCTGAGGTTTCTGCTCAAGGTCCTGTCCATGACCTTGATGGCTCCCTCCCTGGTTCTGCCCGTTGTCATGATAAGCATGGTCAGGGAATCGTAATAGGGAGGGATGTCTGCACCTTCATAAACTCCTGTTGCGATTCTTAGCCATGGGCCGGTAGGAAACTGAAGTCTGGAAATCGTACCAAAAGAGGGGCTGAAGGTCTTTGGATCTTCCGCATTTACTCGAACCTCCAGGGCCCATCTGTTCATGTGTATACGTTCCTGAGAAAGCTCGAGTTCCTTGTTTTCCACAACGTCCATCATCAGGCCGACGATATCAAGGCCTGTAATAAGCTCTGTGACTCCATGTTCAACTTGGAGCCTGGTGTTAACCTCGAGGAAGTAGAAACGCTTGGTTGAACTGTCAAATATGAACTCCACTGTTCCGGCAGTATTGTAGCCAATCTCTCTCATCAGCCTTATGGCTGTGTAACATATTTCATGTCGGATGTTTTCATCTATGGAAGGAGAGGGGGCCTCTTCAATGATTTTCTGATTCCTTCTTTGAAGGGTGCATTCCCTTTCAAAGAGGTGAAAAACGTTTCCATAGTTGTCAGATACAATCTGTACTTCTATATGGCGTCCACGCTCTATATATTTTTCAGCAAGCAGGGTATCATCGCCAAAGCTTTTTTTGGCCTCGCTTTTGGCCTGAGCAAGGGCCATTGGAAGCTCAGAGGCATTTGAGACCTTGACCATTCCCTTTCCGCCTCCTCCAGAGGCTGCTTTGATCATGATGGGATATTCGACATTTTCTTTATCCATCCATTCCTTAATCTGTTCCACATCTTTTACATTGCTAATGCCAGGAATGGTGGGCACATTGGCCTTTTGGGCCCTCCTCTTCGCCTCTATCTTATCTCCCATCATACGAATAACCTTAGGGTCTGGACCAACCCATTTGAGCCCGGCATCCTTAACCATTTCAGCAAAGTCAGCATTCTCAGCCAAAAAGCCCCAGCCTGGATGAATGGCGTCGGCCTTTGTCTTGTGGGCTGCCTCGATCATCTTTTCCATGTTAAGATAGGATTCAATCGGAGGGGCCTCTCCAATGTGAATGGCCTCGTCTGCCATCATAACGTGATAGGCCAGCCTGTCGGGTGTGCTATATACTGCCACGGTGGGTACCCTTCTGTCCCTGCAGGTATGCATGATTCTAACGGCAGGTACACCCCTGTTGGCAATGAGCATCTTTTTAATGTCTTCAGCCATCTGTCGCTCCTTTTAAATCAACAGTCTAAATGCGTGGTTAGGCCCTAGCGCAATCTTTTATATCACGTCAAGAAATTTCTGTTTGGTTACTGTTAGGAAGGGAAGATAAGATTTTCAACTTTGATAGAAGGTATAAATTAAATCCTTCCATCAACAAGGTAAATACTAAAAAACCCTGTCTTGACGTAAAGAGCAGGCCTAAAAAAATAACCTTGTAAAGAACCGGCTAGTTAACCTAACAAAACAAGAGGCGAATTTCAAGTCAGACTAGATCTATCAGGCCTCTTTTGTCTGAAGGCCCGGTTCTTCTAGTCAAGCTCCACACTCTGTCCTGGAGAAAGAACTATCAGATCTGCCTCTATATGGTGTGCCTTAAGCTGTCTTTCAAACTCTCCTACGGTTCCAGTAAGTGCAGGGAAGGTACCGTAGTGCATAGGAACTATTATCTTTGAATCAATGAGTTTGCAGGCATAAGCAGCCTCTTTTGGTCCCATGACATAGTGGTCTCCGATGGGTATAAGTGCCACTTTGGGCTGGTAAAGGTTACCTATTATTGCCATATCACCAAATAGAGCAGTATCTCCTGCATGGTATATTTTTGTCCCATCCTCTAGACCAACCACAAATCCGGCCGCTTCTCCTGCGTAAAAAAGATCTTGCCCTTCCTGGATAGACGAACTGTGTACGGCATGCACCATAGTTATTGACACCCCTTTGGTAATATAGGTTCCTCCAATATTCATTCCTGTAACGTTTGGAAAGCCTTTGGTGAGCAGATACTGCTGTATCTCGTGAATGGCTACTATTTCTGTGGCAGATGAGGTTGCCATCTCCATACAGTTTCCAAGATGGTCACCATGTCCATGTGTTACCAAGATGAGATCGGCCTCGGTATCTTTCTTTGCATCTTCAGGAGCACTGGGATTGTCAAGCCATGGGTCTATCCAGATCCTGAGCCCCTTTTTGGTAGTAATACAAAAGGCGGAATGACCATAAAAGGTAAGTATATTTGATTTAATCATTACAGTTCCTCCTGAATATGATGTTTAATTTAATCGGTTTAATGTCTAGCCTGTCAAATATAATCTTTTCCATATGGAGGCCTTGTCTGTAGAGCTCGTCTATCCGTTTTATGCTTTTTTCATTATGACCATATCTTTTGAATAGATCTTCAAACCTCTCTTCCAGACTTACAACACTTGTATGTTTTACACGTTTGTCTGCATAGTTGACAACAAGTTCCTCGCAAATCTGTCCAGCCGAAAGTAGAGTCGGATCAAGGTGCACGTGAGATTCTACTATTCTGGCAACATCTTCGTAACCAATGTCTGTAATTATTTTTGCACCTATAATGGCATGATCACCACCGTATAAAACCGATTTGTACTTGGCCACATCATGAAGAAGCCCTCCTGCCTGCAAAAGAGGAATGGAAATGTTACAGCCGGTTTCTCTTAGCATATTGCCAATAAACACCGCTACCTTGGCTACCTTGACACAGTGTCTGATAATGTGAACCGGATTATGATATTGTTTCAAGATCTTGATGGCTGTTTTGTCATTGGGAATCTTCATATTTTGAAATATGACAAATAAACTTTTGTGTTACAATAATAGGTGTCTTTCATTCTATGAAATTATTTGAAAGTGAATCAGATTAAGGACCGGTTTTTTTTCTTTGGACTAGGACTATAACGGGGTGAATGGAGGGTAATGTGAAAAGGTTCAGGCAATTTCTTGGTAAAAAACTTGATATCCAAAGGGCTACAAATGAACCAGAACTTTCCAGATGGAACATCAAGGTTAGATACGCCCCGGAGGTGCCAGAAGATTTTGATGAGTATGAATTTGGTATAGACTATAAGAACGAACAGGATGTAGGTTTCCTGGTTGCAATTGAGAGGGGGAAAATCGCAAGGCTCCTTTTTGGCTGGACTGTACCCGAAAACCCTGACATGTTAAGACCCATGTCTGATAATGAACTAGAAGGCCTGCTAGATGCTAAAGGAAGGGACCTTATTGAATTTTTCCATTTTGTAACTTGATAATGCATAGAGGATAGGAGCATGCTTGAGATAGGAGAAAAGGCGCCTGAATTCTCGTTAAAGGATTCAGAAGGCAGAGATGTTCGGCTTTCAGATTTTAAGGGTAAGTGGATAGTATTGTATTTTTATCCTAGGGATAACACCTCTGGATGTACGAAAGAGGCGTGTGATTTTACAGAACTTTTACCCCGTTTCAAAGATAGTGGTGCTATTGTTTTAGGAGTGAGCCCTGATACGCCAGAAAGTCACAAAAAGTTTGCTGAAAAACACAATCTCCAGGTTGTTCTTCTTTCAGACCCACAAAAAGAGGTGTTAAAGGCTTACGGAGCTTGGGGAAAAAAGAAGAACTACGGAAGAGAATACGAAGGGGTGATAAGATCCACCTTTCTCATAGATCCTGATGGCAAGATTGCCTGGAAGTGGAAAAACGTTCGTGTCCGCACTAAGAGAAAGGGCCAGGAAGTCCGGCATGCGGATCAGGTGCTGGAAAAGCTCGAGTCGTTACAGGCAAAAGGTCAACAGTCATGAAGATGCATCTTGATTGTCCGGAGTGTTTTGTAAGACAGGCCATCAGGACTGGTCAGCTTCTTCGTTGTCCTAATTCGGTGTTGTGGGACCTGGTAAAAGGATGTGGAACAATTTTGTCTCAGATAGAACATGAATTTTCTCCTCCGCAAAATGCAGTGGCCCTGTACGACATGATCTCCTTAAAGGTTGGAAAAGAGGATCCATTCTATCAACTTAAGAAGGAAAGCACTCAACAGGCGCTTGCCCTGTATCCAAGGCTTAAAGAGAAGATAAAAAATTCTGCTGACCCTCTTGATACTGCCTTGCGGCTTGCCGCATGCGGAAACGTGGTAGATTATGGTGTTTCATCTGATTTTGATCTAATGAAAGAGGTGGAAGAGGTCTTTAACGCCGACTTCTTTCATTACGAATATGAAGAATTCGCTGAAAAATTACATCAAGTTGACTGGATACTTTATATAGGAGATAACTGTGGGGAATCTGTTTTTGATAGGATGCTTATTGAAGAGCTTGGGATACCTGTCAAATACGCAGTCAGAGGTGGTCCTATAATTAATGATGTCACCAAAGAAGATGCTGTTGATGCAGGCATAGATCAGGTGGCTGAGATAGTGTCTACTGGCTGCCGGGCCCCTGGCATAGTCTTTGACTGGTGTTCTGACGAATTCAAGGCCTTGTATGATTCTGCACCTATGATAATAAGCAAGGGTCAGGGAAACTTTGAGACCCTTTCCGATGAAAAAAGAGAAATTTTTTTCATTTTTAAGATAAAATGTAAGGTGGTGGCAAGTTTTCTAGACTCTCCTTTAAATAGCATGTTTTTTGGTAGAACCAAGACAGTGGCTCTAGATCCTAATGGATCCTAGCGGCCTTGCTTCACCTCTTTTTAAGCTTGATTTTTATCATACGCTCATTATATTTTAAGACAATATTATAGAAAAAGGAGGTGAAAAGACTATGCCTGGATTTAATGCAACAGGTCCCTTTGGCGCAGGGCCAGGAACTGGAAGAAGACGCGGACGTTGTTTCGGATTTGGAAACGCATCCAATCAAGACAGAGGCTGGTTTGGCTTTGGAAGAAGAGGCGGACGCGGTTTTTGTAGATGGCAGCCAGGCTGGGGCAGAAGGGGATTCTTTTCTGGCTCAGATGAGAAGGAATTGCTCTTACAAGAAAAATCCTGGTTAGAAAGAAGGCTTTCTGATATCAGAGAAAGACTTTCTTCCTTCGGCTCCTAAAAAGCCCACTTGAAGCTATCAGAAACCTTGGTCCAGCCACCGAGGTTTCTGGTGGTTTATCTTTTTTCTCCAACTAAAAATACTCGAAAAAAACTTCCGTGCGTGTAAGATAGGCCAGAAAAAAACGGGATATTCCACTTGAGAATTCTCCAAAAAGCTGTCTTAAAGGCACTGGCAAAGACAAAAAAAAGGCCCCTTTCTGTTACGCTTGACAAGTTCAGGCCCCAAGAGGTTAAAAAGACATTGGTGGTTTCCTCTACTGCCATTGGAGATGCACTTTTTGCCGTGCCAGGCATACGGGCTCTCAAGACCCTGCTTCCAGAGGCCAAAATTGATTTTATGGTCAGGGACAAGGTAGCTGGTCTGTTTGCAAATTTTCCCTTAATTGATGATCTGTTGGTCTACAGAGGCAGGTACAAAAATGCCCTTGGGCTTTTATCCGCCTTGCGAAAGAAAAGATACGATCTTTGCATTGTTTTTCATGACAGTGATCCATGTCCTGTGGAAGTGGCCCATGTGGCGAACATTCCCTTTATCTTTAGAATAGGTCAAAAGGATCATAAGACTGCACACTTGTTAACAAAGCGGATCCCCTATGACAATACCAAGCATGCCATAGATCAAAGACTCGAGGTGCTAAGACACGTATTTAGGGTACCCTTGAACCATCCAAGGGATCTGAGAATGGAGCTTCCAGTAAATGAAGAGGAACTCAAGGTATTTAGGCAAAGGTACTTACACCCTTTTAAAGATGTCACCAGAGAAGACCATGCAATCATGACAGTGGCATTTCAATTTTCTGCCTCTGGATCTTATAAGGAATGGCCAGAAGAAAACTTTGTTGAACTTGGAAAACGCCTTATCAAAAATAAATACAGGGTTGTTCTAATAGGTGGCCCATCTGACAGACCTCGGGCAGAACGTTTGTTGCAGGCCATAAGTGAAGGTACAGACGGTGAGTGTGTGTTGAATCTGGCAGGTCAGATAGATCTTAAGCACTTACCAGTGGCCTTAAAGGCTGTAGATCTTTTAGTAACAAACGATACAGGGCCTTTGCATGTAGCAATATCAGTAGGTACAAGGACCGTTTCCCTCTTTGTGCCTAGCAATGTGGCAGGAACAGGGCCAATACAGGATCTGCATTTACACAAGGTGATAACCAAGCCCAAACCCTGCAATCCATGTATTGAAAAGTATTGCAAGCAGGCCACCTGTATGGGACTGATAGGTGTTGATGAGGTTTTTGATCAGGTACAGAATTCCTTAGCTCAAAAACGTAATGAATAAAGAACAGCTAATCTCAGTTCCTGCTGATTTGACATGGATCTTGTTTGAAGGGGATAAAGATTCCTCCCCTTTTAAAGATGAAGAGTTTATCCTTCTTAAGCAGCGGCCCCACAGAAAGGTTTTTAAGGGAAAAGAGGTTTTTGTAAAGGCCTTTAGGCTGAGCACTGCAGAAAGATTATTCAAAAGGGATGGCGCCCTTAAGGAGTTTACCATTTCAAAAGTCTTGTACGAACAAAGGGCAAGGGCACCGAAACCATTAGGACTCGGAAAGTGGAAGGGATGGAGGTTTTTTGTATCTCAAAGGATTGAGGGAATATGCCTTGACAGTTTTTTTAAAGAGGAGTGGAGAGGACTTTCTACTCAGGAAAAGATCCTTTATATTAAAAAATTTTCTCATTTTTTAAGTGACTTAGCTCATTGTGGGCTAATGCAACCTGATTTTCATCTTAACAACGTATTGCTTGATATCCAAAGGGATGATTTTGTCTTAATAGATCTTCACAGGGCAGAGTGGATAGGCAGACCCCTTTCCAATGAACTGGTCTGTGAACAGCTTAGATATATTCTACCCTCTCTTTCAGGTTATCTAAGCAGATATGAACTACTCAAGGCTACCGCCATTGTCTCAAGATGGCTACCTGATTTGAAGGTAAGGAGTAGTCGCTTTTTTATCCAGCAGATCGCCTATAAAGACGTTGCCCAAAACTGCAAGAAAAAGGCAAAAAGACGGCTTAAACGGATATTGCTTAAAAAAAAGGAGAACGGAATCAGGTTGCTAACCACAAGGTCTGTAGGCGAGGATCTGGCTCTTACTATTGGAAACTCTATTTTATCTCGAGTTAATAAACCACAGCCCCTTTCTGATGATGCCATTTTAAAGGACTCAAAACATACCTTGTGTTTTAGGATGCAGTTTGAAGACCGTCCCTATTTTATAAAATGCTATCGAAGTTCAGGTAGTCTCAAGAGCTTGTCATATTTGGTTAGACTGCCACGGGCAATAAAGGCATGGAATGCCTCATGGCACCTTCATTATCTTGGTATCAACACCCTCTTACCAATAGTTGCCATTCAAACACCAAATCCGTGGAATAAGATCTATGGTTTTATAGTATATCCATGGAATAACGAGGTTGCTTCTACAAAACAGCAGATAAAAGATACTGTTCGGGACAAGACCGAATCTCACCATATGATAAACACTCTTGCCTTTTTTATATGGGATATGCACCAAAAGGGTGTATTTCATGGTGACTGCAAGATAACCAACTTTGTTTTGTCACAGGATCGCAAGGATCTAATGATATTTGATCTGGACTCTAGCAGGTTTCTAAATACTGTTCCAGATAGACTCCGCATCAAAGACCTTGCAGTCATGGCAAGATCTCTTGAAAAGTTGACAGGGTCTACGCAAGAGGTTACCCAACGACTTTTTCTAGCCTATTGCAGGTACCATGTACCTTGGCAAAAGGATTTTCATGGCCTGCTGAACAAGGTGATAAGCAAGGTGAGCCAAAGGAAATGAAAAGGCTGTCGGTTCTGTTTGATTGGGATGCAGTTGTGAGAAACCCGTATTCTGGTTTTTATACCTTTGGCACAGGCCTCATAAATGAGTTTTCAAATCTCAATCTGCCAGTTGACATGACCCTTTTTTTTCAAAAGCGCTACAAACGGCAAACTGATACCTTTTTTCAAAAACTCTCTAGGCAACAGCAGGCAAGGTTAAATCTCAAGAGCACTTGTATAAAGTTCAGATGGCTTGAAAGTATTTGGGAAATTCTTGCAATACCCTCCCTGGAATCAATCGCAGGCCATTATCAAATGTATCACTGTTTTCATCATTTTATGCCACGTAAGTTTAAAGGTGTAAAAATTTTGACCGTTCATGATCTCAGGCGTTACAAGCTTCCCCACCTGTATCCCAGATCAAGATTACGTCCCTTTGAAAGAGCAGTTAAGAGGGCAAATCACTTCATCTGTGTATCAGAGGCTACCAAAAAGGATCTATGTTCAACGTTTGACATCAATAAGGGTAGGGTAGATGTGGTGCATCTGGCAACCAATATAAATGTCATGACAGAGGATGCAAGAAATGCCAAACTTTACGTTCGTAGGGAGCTTAAAAAAAGAGGTATTCCGCAACTGCCGTATCTACTTGCTTTTTCATCAAAGGATCGCAGAAAGAACATCTCTGTCATAGCACGGGCATTTGATCTTGCCAGGAAGGCCACGGGTCAAGACATTATGCTTTTGATAATAGGCTCCATAAATTTGATAGATAAAAAAGAAATTTCAAAAATAGATAACGTCTTTTGGCTTGGGGAGGTAGAAGAGGTATATCCGTGGCTTTATCAATCACAAACTCTTGTATTTACAAGTCTTTATGAGGGCTTTGGCCTTCCAATTCTTGAAGCTTTCACGGCTAAGGTCCCAGTCATTACTTCAAATTGTTCATCAATGCCAGAGGTAGCGGGAGAGGCTGCACTTTTAGTGGATCCTCGTAACATAAGGGATATTTCAGAGGGTATAAAGACTGTTTGCATGGACGAAAACTTGAGAAACGAACTTGTAGCCAAAGGGGAGAAAAGGGCAAAAGAATTTAGCTGGGAGAAGAGTGCCAGGCAAACCTTTGAAATTTACCAAAAGGTATTCAACGGTTCTTCAGTTGTTTAGTTGAAAAGGTCAATCCTGTTTTTTTTCTCTCTTTTCTTTTTGCAAACGTCTCATTCGAAGATGCAGCACCTGACGGCTGAATATGTGTTCGATAAGTTTTTCCTTATCATCTTCGGTTATCCAAATGAACTTCAGTCCAGCAAACCAGCCATCACTCTTTTTTTCTGTGCGTACCACTTGTCCAAAGCAGGTAAAAAAATAGTGTTCCGGAAGAAGCCCTATTGATAGACTGAGAATTGTGCCTTTTGAAAGTTCTTCTTTGGCAAGAAAGCCAAGACCCTTTGCACTAAGATCAACCTTGTAAAGCTTGTTTGGTACGCTACCCCTGTCACACATTTCCTCAGTGCCAATGAGCCCCAGTATCATGTTCAGTTTTTGATCTACAATCTCAAGGACTGCTGCAAGATCCTTGTCCCTGTCTTTGATGTTTTTGAGATGTTTCTTAATGTCTTTCTGAAAGGTAGGGTGGCAAGAGTCTACCCATGGGTCTTCAACGCCTTCCATGTATTCGCGCACCCTTGACTTAAATTCTTCTGGGGTAACGGGATGGTAAGATAAAAGAACCCTGTCCTTAATCCTTATAGAATCTCTTTGTTCTGTATTTTCCCTATTCATAATCATTAATCCATTGGAAGCGGTTCTTGCTTTAATACGCCTTT
>Ga0256835_1000161_pt1 | contig 54396 bp, 44 predicted proteins | sample PIR30metaG_FD_185972 | JGI IMG/M metagenome (GOLD analysis project Ga0256835, IMG submission 185972) | Hydrothermal vent microbial communities from East Pacific Rise, Pacific Ocean - PIR-30 | ecosystem: Environmental > Aquatic > Marine > Hydrothermal vents | place: Pacific Ocean: East Pacific...
ACCAAGATCAAGACGCGTTATGAACCGGTAGTCTTTGGCAAAACGCCTTATCACCTTGGTATTAAAAAAAGAGCTGAGATAAGAGGTGTTGGCAAACACCCCTCCGATTTCACCGCTCAGTCCAAATTTTACAGAATAGCCCCGGTTTGCATAAAGTACATTGTCTGAAACAGATTTATACCAAGAGATAAAAGGAATAAGCTCCCTGTTGTCACTCTTCTCCCCTCCTGTCTCGTAGTTTTCGTATCCAAGGTTTATTCCAGCATTGCGTCTCCAGCCGTTAGAAACAGTCTGGGAGTAGAGAAGTCCCACGTTATACTTCCAACCTTTTCGTGATTCCGTGTCATAGTGTTCAATGAACGGCCTTAGAGAAAGGTAATCGCTGTAAGGTCTGTCAAGAGGAATAAAGTATTCCCCAGACATGAGTGTCTCTTCTGTTGAAAACTGGAACTTCGTCCTGAAATGATGTCCCCTTGTCCCAAGATACCTTCTCTGCCACTCCAGGCTCATCCTAGGCCCCGTGTCAGAAACATATCCCAGGCCCAGCCTGAATACATTTGGTTTTTTCATGGGACAGGTTACAAACAAGGGAATCCGTTTATCCTGGCTGGTCCTATCTCTTGAATAATCTATGCTGACATCTTGAAAGTAGTCTGAATCCAAAAGCCTTGAGCGGAATTTTGCCAGTTTTGCAATATCAAAAGGATCTCCAGGCTTAAATGGGGCATATCTTTTGAGAAATTTACTTGACAATGAAGTATCTCTAAATTCGATCTTACCAAAACGGTACCTTGGACCTGTTTCCAGGTGGAGATAAATTGCAGCGGTTGCCTCTTTTTTATCAATCAATACCTCATGCCTTTTAAATGTCGCATCGAGAAATCCTTGAGCCCTGGCCCTGTTTAAAAGCTCTTTTTTGAATTTTTCATATTTTATCTGATCGAACCTGTCTCCCTTTTTAAAAGATGGGACAAGTTTGGAAAAATAGTTGCTACCAGGGCCTGCAACCTTTACTTCAATATGCTTTATGCGGCTTGGTTTTCCTTTTTCTATGTGGTAGGTAACGTAATATAGCCCCTTTTCCCGATTCCTTTTTAGTTTTCCTTTTATTTCTGGCGAAAAGTAACCAAATGGCTCCAATGCTCTTTTGATATCCTGGTAACCCTTTTTAAAAAGCAACTCAATCCTTGCGGGGCTGAGGTGTTCATCATCCTTTTCCCGATATATCTCCAAAAGGGACAGCACATTCCTTTTTATTTTGCCCTCTACTCCCTTGACTGCCACATGGAGTTTATAGGAGGCGGCCTGCAGATTAGGATTTGGCAAAAGGCATGAAATACACAAAAATATCAAGAAAACCTGAAGCGGTCCCCTATTCTTGCAGAGGATATGGCATCTTTTGATGGCCTTCACTTTATTCCTCTAAACTGCCATAGCAGCATGGCAATTTCATAGACTTCATCGGGAGTCTAATCCAGCAGGTTTGTGAAGCAAAGGATATTACAAGATCGGGGAGTCGTGTAAGCTGTAATATTCCACGTGCTGTTTCAATGGCATCTTCCCATACATCCCTATGAGTGAAAAGATTGCTATGGTATTTGTTTCTGACCATGGGTATATTGGTATCCGGTGTAAAGAGCATATGATAAAAACAACTCTTCAAATCGGAAAAAAATACGCCACATGGACAAGGGCTGTCTTTTTAGCTGGGCTGGTTTTCATATCTCTAGCCTCTCCTCTTGTACCAATACATGCTGCTTTAATAGACGAGGCCCTTCTTAAGGGAGATCCTGCCTATTATCAAAAACTTCTGTCTCAAATCACATCCTCAAATGCCTCAAAAGAAGACGTTTTGCTTCAAAAGGCCCTTGTTCAGAAACTGTTATCTCTTACAACCCAAAAACCTGAATCTGACCTTAAGGTAACGCCACCGTCGAATCTGGATCAATACAAAGCCCTGTTTCAGACTTTTATCAACTGGTCATTGGAACGGGCAAAGCTGCAAGACAAGACAAAGGAAACAGGTAACAAGTTAAAAATACTAAAAGCTCAAATAGATAGTCTGTCAAAAAATGATCCTTTGTTACTTACCCTGCAGCTCCAGTATGCCTTCTATAAAAAAGAACTGGATCTTTTTCAGCTTCGTCTCAAAAAGCTGACACAGGCAATGGATGCGACTCCAAAGGCCCTTGTGGAATCTTTGCCAAAACTACGCTTTGACATTAAAGAAATAGATTCAACCTTGGCAAAGTTAGACGAGTCAATAAACAAGATAGACTCTCGCATCCAGCTTATACAAATCGAGATAGAACGCCTTAACCTTTTAAATAAAGAAAAAGATGCAGAAAGATTAAAAGAAACGGTTCTGAAGCTTAAAAACAGCAAGGAACAGCTGATATTTCAGAAACTTGTAACCCTGTTCTTGAGATTCAGCTATGAACTTCAACAGCAGGACAAGGCACTTTTTAAGACTGCAAGTCAACTAATCAACCTAGGGAATCTTGTAGAAAACGGCCATTTTTTAAGCAATGACCTATCCCTGTTGCTGGACGAGATGGAGACCCTGGTCTTGGGAAAGGCCAGGACATTTCATGGTCAGACCCTTCAGGAGATACGGTTACTCATTGCCAAATTCTACAGAACCATCAACGAACCGATTGTATCAATCAATGGCACACCCATTAGCATATTAAAACTGCTTATCGCTGTTGTAATCTTTATCACAGGATTTTTTATAGGAAACTTTTATAAAAGAAACATCCAGCGAATCACTCTTACAAGCAGAACGGTAACCACATCTACAAGGACGCTTCTTGCCAACTTGGGCTACTATGCCATTGTCACCTTTTGTTTTTTGATCGCCTTGAAGGTTCTGGGTATTGACCTGTCATCCTTTGCCCTTGTAGCCGGTGCCTTGTCTGTTGGCATTGGTTTTGGACTTCAAAATGTGGTGTCCAACTTTATATCTGGATTAATCCTTATGTTTGAAAGGAGTGTAAAGATTGGAGACTACATAGAATTTGATGAAAAACTAAGGGGACGGGTCACGGATTTGAGAATGCGTTCCATGACCATTACTACCAATGATAACATAGATGTTATTGTGCCAAACCAGGATTTTATTCAAAACAGGGTAATTAACTGGACCATGAATGACGATATCAGGCGTTTTATTATTCCCTTTGGCGTTGCATATGGAACAAATCCCCAGAAAGTTATAGATGTGGCACTAAAGGCAGTGTCGAATAGCGGGTTTAAGGACCTGTACATTTCCAAGAGACGAAAACCTTCTGTCACTATGGTGGATATGGGAGATAGTAGTATAAATTTCCATTTGAGAATTTGGATAAAAGGGACAACCATTATGCATCCGAACAAAACCGCCTCTAAATTTTTGATACTGATTTACAACGCACTTTATGAAGAAGATATTGAAATTCCCTTTCCGCAACGCGATCTCCACATAAAGTCCTTCAAGGGGGAAATTCCTGTCAAGATGTTGACTTCACAAAATCCATCTGCCCAAGATATCTAATCTTTAAAGATCTTTCCTACTTGAGTTTTTTCCAATTTTTGCCATGACTCCAAAAAGTTATCAACAAAATGAAGTATGCCAACAAAAATGGGACAAATATATTTACGGTGAAATCACTTGGCAAAATTGGTAAACTAAAAATTATTTGCTATTTGTTTATCTTAAGGAGATATAAATCAGTTTAGCAATTAATTTGAGATAAAGGTACTGGAAAGACCTTGTCAGGAAAATCACATATGAAAATTTTTTATAATCCTTTGGTAAGTACTATTATTCTAGTCTTTGTTATCTCCTTTACGTCCCTGTGTTTTTTTATCAACATCTGTCTTGCTTCTGACACCATCTGGAGCCTTTACCAACACGCTGTAAAAAAAGATCCCCTTTTAAAAGAGGCACAGGCGGAACTTAAGGCATCCACTGAGGAAAAACCTTTGGCACGTTCCCAGCTCATGCCTAGACTAGAGGCCCAGATGGGCCAAGGCTACTATGACAAAAATATATCTGGCATAGGCCCAAGCGACATCAAAAAGGATTATTGGGGCGACAACTACGGAGCAAGGTTGATCCAACCTATCTTTAACGGCCAGGCGTATGTGAGCCTGAAGATGGCTGAAAATCTTATAAGTGCCCAGGAGGCTCAGCTTCTTTATGCAAAACAAGAACTTATCAGGAGGCTGGCCCTTGCCTATCTGGACTTTTTAGATGCCAAGGCAGCCCTTAGGGTGGCAAAGGACAGGGTAAGACTGGATGCCAAGATACTTGAGAGGGCCAGAAATTTTCTTAAAGTGGGTACGGGAGATATAGTATCAGTCAAAGAGGCAGAGGCACGTTACAATGCTGCAAAAGCTGTGGTTGTGAATACAAAAAATCTTGTATCATTAAAACGAACGAACCTTTCGATCATCTCGCATACCCAGGTAGAGGACGTGTCTGATATAAAAAAGTTCAGGCCTAGACTTCCAGAACCTGATACGCCAGAGGCCTGGATAAGGGCAGCCATTGAAAATCAGCCAACACTAAAGGAAGCACAAAAACGATTGGCCGTTGCCACCCAAAAGATAGAACATGAAAGGCGTGCCAGATGGCCGCGTATTGACTTGGAAGCAGCAGCCAGCTATGCCAACGGTCAGTTCTTGCCAGATGTGATCTATAGAGAGGCCCATGGAATTTTCAAGTTTACCTTCCCAATCTATCTTGGTGGTGCAATTGGAGCCAATACCCAAAAGGCAGAAGAAAAGGCCATTGCTGCCAGGCACAGGCTTGAATATCTAAAGGATCTGGTCACCCTAGAAACAAAAAACGCCTTTTTGACACTCAAGGACAGTGTCGCCCAGATAGATGCAGCCAAAACCGCCATGGAATCTGCAAAGGTATCTATGGATGCCACAAGCATGGGCTATCAGGTGGGGACAAGGGACGTTATTGACGTGCTTGACATGACGGACAAGTACCTTGCAAGTTGCCAACAGTATTACCATTCCCTTTACAATCATCTAAAGGCCAGAATAATGCTAAAGAGTGCATCAGGAACTCTTGCAGAGGCCGATCTGAAGGCCTTGGAAGATCTGCTGGTCCATTAAATAGGGGAGAGGACAGGTAGAAAAATGGATAAAAAAAAGACAGCGATTATTTTGATAATTCTGATTTTGGCTGCTGTAATCACCTATGTTGTTTATCAAAAAAAGGAAAGCAGGAATAAGGGAAATATAGTCACCATATATGGAAACGTAGACATAAGACAGGTCCAGCTGGCCTTTTTTGACGAAGGCAGGATCAAAAGGCTCCTTGTTGATGAAGGTGCTGTGGTAAGGGCAGGAGATCTGCTTGGTGTGCTTGATGATGCAAGGCTCAAGGCAACAGTGGCCCAACTTGAAAATGAAGTAAATGCCCAGAAACAGATAGTGGCAAAGTTGCATGCAGGCTCAAGGCCCCAAGAAATCAAGGCTGCACGGGCTCGGGTTACTAAGGCAGAGGCGGCCGTAAGGGATGCCCGCATAACCTACGGAAGAGTCAAAAAACTTTCGGCAACCCGGTTCGTTTCAAGGCAGAAACTGGACGATGCCAAGGCACGTCTTGATATGACCCTGGCAGAGCTTGAAGAAGCAAAACAACTCTATTCCCTTGCCCTTGAAGGGCCAAGAAAGGAAGATGTAAAGGCTGCAGAGGCCAGACTCGAATCCCTAAAACATGCCCTTGTACTTGCAAGGGAAAAACTCAAGGACTCAAAGCTTTATGCACCGGCAGCTGGCATTATCAGAGACAGGATACTTCAGCCCGGAGACATGGCCTTTCCAGAAAGGCCAGTATTTACCCTCGCCCTTACCACCCCTTTGTGGGTGAGAGCCTATATCCCAGAGCCTGATCTTGGAAAAATCGCCCTTGGAATGCAGGCTGAGGTGACCGTGGATAGTTTCCCAGATGAGGAATTTGATGGATGGGTAGGCTATATCTCTCCCACTGCCGAGTTTACCCCAAGGAATGTGGAAACCCCGGATCTTAGAACACGTCTGGTCTACCAGGTGAGGATTTACGTATGCAATCCTCAAAACAAGTTGCGCCTTGGCATGCCTGCAACCGTACAAATTGATACTGCAAAAACAAGACATCAAGGGCCATTCGATCCGTCAACCATATGCAAAGACCAAGGCCAACAGTCGTAGGCCAAAAACATGTCCAGGGCACGCGATAATGATGAGGGTTACTGCATTGTAGCCCAAAATCTAAGAAAAAGTTTCTTTTCCGGAAACAAAGAGATAGTTGCCCTTCATGATTGCACTTTCAAGGTGAAATCCGGCGTGGTTACAGGCCTTATAGGTCCTGATGGTGCAGGGAAAACCACATTCATGCGTCTTTGTGCCGGTCTTCTTGTTCCAGACAGTGGTAGCGTTCAGGTGCTTGGCTTTGATGCAACAGAACACTTTCTGGATGTCCAGACCAACATCCGTTACATGCCTCAAAGGTTTGGTCTGTATGAAGACCTCACGGTAAGAGAAAATCTGGAGCTCTATTCTGATCTGTTGGGAATAGAGCCTGAAAAAAGAGAAGACCGCTACAGGATACTGATGGATATGACCGGCCTTGCCCCTTTTATGGGCAGACTAGCAGGCAGGCTTTCAGGTGGAATGAAACAAAAACTTGGCCTTGCCTGCACTCTGCTCAAGCCTCCCAGGCTGCTTATTCTTGATGAACCCACTGTTGGAGTGGATCCGGTTTCCAGAAGAGAACTTTGGGAGATAGTTTATTCACAGGTTGAACAAGAGGGGATGAGTGTCCTTTTAAGCACGGCCTATCTGGACGAAGCTGAACGATGTCAGGAAGTAATTCTTATGCACGAGGGACACGTAATGGGCCAAGGTGTGCCAGACAGGTTCAGCAAGCCCCTTTCAGGACACTGTTTCATGTTGAAACCGGCCCCTCAGAAAAAACGGGCACTTCAACGCAGTCTTGCCAACAGGGATGAGGTTATAGACGCCATTATCCTTGGTGAAAGAATAAGGCTGGTTACAACAGAAGCAATGGAGCCCGAGGCTGTTCGTGAGTTTTTTGGCCTTGAACAAACGGTGGAGATTACCGAGTCGGAACCCAGGCTGGAAGATGCCTTCATATGGCTGTTAAAAGAAAGGCTCAAAAAACTTGGAAGAAGCGTGAAGTTCAAGACTATAACCCACAGAAAGGTAGCGGGCAAAGGTGATGAAGAGGTAATAGTAGTCAAAAACCTGAAGAGACGTTTTGGTGATTTCTATGCGGTTGCAGGAATCAGCTTTAGTGTAAGACGGGGGGAGGTCTTTGGACTTCTTGGTGCAAATGGTGCTGGCAAAACCACTACCTTTAGGATGCTATGTGGTCTTCTTCCTGCCTCTGAAGGCCAGTTGTACGTTGCAGGGAAAAATCTTAGGAAGGCACGCGCCAAGGCAAGAGAAAGAATAGGTTACATGGCACAGAAATTTTCACTGTACGTTGATCTTACTGTCTTACAAAATCTCCGCTTCTTTTCCAGTGCCTATGGACTTTTTGGCAAAAAACAGGAAGAAAGGATAAATTGGGCCCTAGAGGCCTTTGACCTTAAGGATGAAGCCAATAGCATAAGTCGGGACCTTCCTCTAGGCTACAAGCAGCGACTCGCACTTGCTGCCGCCCTCATGCACGAACCAGATATCCTTTTTCTGGATGAACCTACCTCTGGCGTGGATCCATTGGCCCGAAGACAGTTTTGGGCCCATATAAATTCTCTGGCAGATGCTGGCGTAACCATTATGGTTACGACCCATTTTATGGAAGAGGCTGAATACTGTGACAGGATCGTTATCATGAAGCGGGGTCGCATCCTTGCCCAGGGAACACCCGAAGAACTGAAAAAAAGATTTCATCCCCCTGGCATTACAAACCCGACCATGGAAGACACCTTTATAACCCTGATAGAGATGGAAGGAGCCTGAGGATGGGCAGCTATTCCTCCAGCACAGAAAAAAAACTTGCAAGAATGCGTCTGAGAGGGCTCATAAAAAAGGAGATCCATCAGATCCTGAGGGATCCGTCAAGCATCGGAATTGCCTTTTTCCTTCCAGTGGTTCTCCTGCTGATTTTTGGATACGGTGTCTCCTTGGATGCGGAACACGTTCCAATTGGCATTGTGATTGAGCAGCCTGGACCAGAAACAAATGCATTTGTTGCAGGCTTTATGGAATCCGAGTACTTCAATCCGGTCTTTTTCCAGTCCGTTCAACAGGCAGAATCCGCACTTCTCCAAAGGAAAATAATGGGTATAGTCTGGACAAGAAGCGACTTTACCAGAAGGTTGCTTGGCGGTGCAGAGGCTCCAATAGGAGTAATAGTAGATGGAGTTGATGCCAATCAGGCCAGAATTGTCCAGGGCTACATCACGGGGGTGTGGATGAAATGGATAGCCTCCTATGCCAAAGCCAAAGGCAAGCTGCTTTCTGTACCAGTTAACATAAAACACAGGATATGGTTCAATTCAGCCGTCAGAAGCAGAAATTTTCTGGTTCCAGGTCTGATTGCAGTGATAATGACCCTGATAGGAGGAATGCTTACTTCGATGGTGATAGCAAGGGAATGGGAACGGGGAACCATGGAGGCCCTTCTTGTAACGCCGGTAAGGATAAGAGAGATAATACTTGGGAAAGTCATCCCCTACTTTTTCCTGGGCATGGGAGGGATGGCACTTTCGGTATTCATTTCTATAGTCATATTCCATGTCCCCTTTAGAGGTTCCTACCTTGCACTTGGATTGGCCTCAGCCCTTTTTATGCTAACTGCCATAGCCCTCGGATTAATAATATCCACAGCGGCAGGCAGTCAGTTTGTTGCCGGACAGATTGCCATTGTGATCACCTTTCTGCCGGCCTTTATGCTTTCAGGCTTTGTATTTGACATCAACTCCATGCCACTTCCAATTCAGATCATAACCTATATAGTTGCAGCAAGGTATTTTGTAAGCATACTTCAGAGTCTTTTTCTTGCTGGTAACATCTGGCCCATCTACATAGTTAACTGTTGTTATCTGGCCATAATGGCAGCACTGTTTTTTATGATAATCAAGAAAAAATCCCACAAGAGGCTCATTTAGGAAGGAAGACACTTTGTTAAGAAGGATACTCGCACTCACAATCAAGGAATTCATTGGAATCCTCAAAAACAGGAAAAGCCGCATGGTTCTTATTCTTCCTCCAATAGCCCAGATCATAGTTTTTGGATATGCTGCCACCTTTGATCTAAAGGATGTACCAGTTGCCATATACAATGAAGACCAGGGAGAGATTTCACGCCAGATCATAGCCAGATTCAAGGGCTCAAGGGTGTTTAGGATAATTGGGGGCCTGCAGTCGGACGACCAGATATCTCCGGTAATAAGTCTGAAAAAGGCACTTTTGGTGTTGCATTTCCATGAAGAATTCTCAAAAGATATATTAAAGGGAGGACATGGAGATCTACAGGTAATACTAGATGGTCGAAACTCGAATACCGCCTTGATTGCATTGAACTACGTACATACCATTGTCGCTGACTTTAACAGGAGTTGGGCTAAAAAAAACGGTGTGGGGTCTTCTCCTGCAAGGCTGATAACACGCTCATGGTTTAACCGGATGCTAGACTCTCACTGGTTTATAATTCCGGGAATAGTCGCTCTTCTAACAATTGTTGTCACCCTTGAAGTAACGGCCCTTTCTGTAGCAAAGGAACGCGAGGCAGGAACCTTTGATCAACTTCTGGTTACTCCCATGACACCTTTTGAAATCCTGATTGGGAAATCCCTGCCAGGTCTTATTATTGGACTTGTAGAGGGCACCTTTATCATAATTGCCACCTGTTACTGGTTTGAGATCCCGCTTAGAGGAAGCCTGCTTGTGCTCTACTCTGGCCTTTTTACATTTCTGCTTTCTGCAATCGGCATAGGACTTATGATCTCTTCCATCTCTCTGACCCAGCAGCAGGGTCTCATGGGGGCGTTTATGTTTCTGGTTCCTTCGGTTGTCTTGTCTGGCTTTGCCACCCCTATTGCCAACATGCCAAAGTTTGTCCAGGATCTCACCCTTCTAAATCCAATGCGCTACATCCTCGTCATCGTCAGATCGGTCTTTCTTCAAGGGGCTGGTTTTGATCTGCTCTGGACCCAGTACATTCCCATGGCAATCATAGGAATTGTCTCTCTAGCCATTGCGGGTTTTTTGTTTAAAAGACGACTTTACTAGACTAACACCAAGGCCGATTTCAAGATTGTTTTTCTCGTCTCTGAAGAAAAAGGAGCAGCACAGAGATGACAAGCGCTACAATGGCACAGAACAAGATAGTCTGTCTTATGCCGAAGACTGAGGCAAACTTCCCCTGCATAATGCTTCCAAACGGGAAAAGCCCCATAAAAGACATTGTAAAAAGTCCCATTATTCTGCCCCTTAGTTCATCCCTAGAAAAGAGTTGAAGCAGGCTTATAGCGCTTGTAGAACATATAACCATGACAAATCCGCTTACAAAGAGAAACAGGCAGGCATCGACAAAGTCTCTGCTAAACGATACAGCAACTAGTGATGCAGGAAACAATACAGCTCCTAGACGCCACCATTTTCTCCTGTTTTTCAAGTGTCCAAACTGGGCTACAAAACCAGCTCCTACAAGGGCACCTAGGCCGTTTGCAGCACACATGAATCCATAGAGCTTTGCATTTAACCCCAGAACATCCCGGCCTAAGGACGGCAACAAAATGGAATAAGGCAAAAGCAAGATGCCAAAAGCCATTATGTTTAAGAGGATAAAAAACACTGGCCTTTTTTCTATCACAAAGGAGACCAGCTCTCCGATATCTCCAAGAGGTGAACCCACATTTTTTCTCAAAGGCCGGTTAAAATCTGGATATCTATTTTTCACATACAACAGGCCTAGGATAACAGCGATAGCTGAAGCAGCCTTAAAATAGAAACAATCGGCCATAAGACCTGCCTGCATAAGCAATCCAGCAAGGGCGGGCCCTCCAAATCGTGCCATGTTGAACGCTACAGAATGTACAGCTATACCGTTGGTTATGTCCTGTCTACCTACCAAATCATAAATAAGAGACTGTCTGGCTGGTACTTCAAATGCCATTCCAGTTCCAAGAACCAGGGCAAGACAGAGAATCGCTGAGAACGATATGGCCTCAAGGTCTATTAGCAAGCCGAATATAATCGCCTGGATCATCATCAGTATCTGAACAGATATGAGAAAGGATACCTTGGGTACGCGGTCGGCAAGGATTCCACCAGCTAGGGAAAAAAAGAGGATGGGTAGGCTGGCAACTGCGCCTAGGAGCCCAACGTAAAAGGGGTCGCCCATAAGCTCCAGAACAAGCCAGCGCTGGGCCGTTCCCTGGACCCATGTCCCCAACAGGGCCAAGGCCTGGCCCATAAGAAAGACCCTGTAGCCCTTATGTCTGAAGCTTGAAAGGCCCTGTGGCCAAAGGCCACTAGAGTGAGGACCGTGCAAAGTCCTTGGCAAAATAGGTAATGATAATGTCTGCGCCTGCCCTTCTAAATGCCATAAGGGACTCGTATATCACAAGCTCCTCATTAAGCCAGCCATTGTGGGCAGCAGCCTTGATCATGGAATATTCTCCACTTACCTGATAGGCCGCGATCGGAAGGGTAAACTCCTGTCTGAGAAGACTGATAATATCAAGATAGGGCATGCCTGGCTTGACCATTAGGATATCTGCCCCTTCTTCCATATCAAGGGTGGCCTCTCTTAGTGCCTCTCTGCTGTTGGCAATGTCCATCTGATATGAACGACGGTCACCAAATTGGGGGGCACATTCTGCAGCATCCCTAAATGGTCCATAAAAACTGGAGGCATACTTTACTGCATAAGACATGATGGGAACGCTTTCAAAACCATTGTCATCCAGCGCCTCTCTGATGGCCCCTACCCTGCCGTCCATCATGTCTGAAGGCGCAACCATGTCAGCGCCTGCCCTGACGTGGGAAAGGGCAACCTTTTGCAGAAGTTCAAGGGTAGCATCGTTGTCTATGCGAAAGACATCCTTTTTTTCTTTCACTACAATTCCACAGTGACCATGGGATGTATATTCGCACAAACACACATCTGTAACAACAAGAAGATCTGGTACAGACCTTTTTACTGCCTGTATTGCCTTTTGAACAATGCCAGATCTTATCCATGCGTGTGAGCCTGTTTCATCCTTTTTTTCTGGGATTCCAAAGAGAAGTACTGCTGGAATGCCAAGATCAAAGACCTCCTTGGCCTCTTCAACTATATTGTCCACAGACATCTGAAAAACACCAGGCATAGAATCTATAGGTTCCTTGACTTTTTTGCCTGGAACAACAAAGAGGGGATATATCAGATGTTCCTTTGATATACAGTTTTCCCTGACAAGTGAACGAAACCTGTCTGTCTGTCTAAGCCTTCTTGGTCTGTACTCAGGAAACATCATAGGGCAAGCCACTCCTTAAGTTTGGAAACCACAATGTCAACTTCCTTGACATCCTTAATACAATCGTTACATCCTGCATCCTGAAATTTTTCCTGATCCTCAGGAGAATAGTCAGGACAGATTACAAGTATCGGTATCTTATCGGTAGCCGCTGATTGCTTGAGCAGTACACTTACCGACTGGGCATTGAGGACCGGAACATTTTTTCTTATAACGATGAGGTCTGGTTCTTGTTCTCTGGCAATATCAAAACCAGCCTGTCCATCTTCTGCCACAATCAGATCAAATGGAAACTCTTTGGCTATTTGTGTGAAGACCTCTCGTGCTTCAGGCTTGTGATCCACCAAAAGTACCACCGGCTTGTTACTACCACCCATAGAATCTTCTCCTAATTTTTGGATTCGTAACAGATGCGGATAAGTCGATTTATGAAAAGTTCAGGATTTTCAACTGCATCAGAAGGTACGTTAAACTCTGCCTGGCCGGTACGCTCCCGAATGAGAGTAAGTCCATACTCCAGAATGGATGTCAAACGTTCGCACTGAGTATAAAGACTCGCCGGATCAAATCTGCAGGCATCGAGTATCTTGTCTATTGCTGCATCATCAAAGGTAATTGCAATATCACAACGGTTTAAAAACGAAGTCTCATAGCTTTTGATCTGCTGAATCCAGAACAGGACGTTCGAGGCAGCCTCCTGTACAGTCATGTCATCCTTGAGACACAAATGGGCAATCAGCTCCTTTCTCCTGTCATTCAACACGATGTCCTGCTCTTTCCATGATACCAGCTGCCCAATGTCTAGCTGGTCGATTATAAGTTCCTTTTCATGATGAACTATAGCCTCGTAATGCTTGATTCGATCCGGGTTGTGCGGCTCTCCAAGAAGCTCTTCAAGGGCCTTTTGCGGATCTTCTACCAGCTGCCGGGTTACCACTAGAAAATCGATGTCTGTGGAAGGCAGTGCCTTTTCAAACGGCAGAAGCGCCCGTTCAAGCACACTGACAAGGGCCCTGGCACCTGTTTTTTCCTGGAAGGCTTGGGCTGCAAGAAGCCTAAGTGCATCTTCCTCAAACTTCAGATCTATCCCATAGGCCCTGAAATCCTGCTTTTTGCTCACTATGACAGGGCTTTTGGGGTTCTTTAATATCTCAAAAAGATCGTCTTCGGTCAGCTCCTCCAGCACTGCAATTACTGGAAGCCTGCCAATAAACTCGTTTTCAAAACCGAATTCCACCAGATCTTGAGGCTTGATCTTCTTTAGCCACTCTTGTTCATCCTGTAGATCAAGGTCTGCCCCAAACCCGATGCCCTGCTTTGAAAGCCTCTTTTTTATGATCTCGGAAAGACCAGAAAAGGCACCGCTTACAATAAAGAGGATGTTTCTGGTGTTGATGGCTTTTTTCATCCTCTTACCGGTCTTCCTAAAATGTTCAATCGCCTCAAGCTGAGAAATGGGATCATGGGGCGTCTTGAGATCCACCTCGGTCTCTTCAAGAGGTTTTAAAAGCGCCCTTTGAACACCAGACCTTGACACATCTGGTCCACGCAGTCCCTCAGTGGCAGCAATCTTGTCAATTTCATCTATGTAGATAATTCCATACTGGGCCCTTTCTATGTCTCCATCTGCCTCCTTGACCAAATCCCTGACAAGATCCTCAACATCTCCACCTACGTAACCGGTCTCGCTAAACTTGGTGGCGTCACCCTTCACAAAAGGAACTCCGAGCCTTGCTGCTATCAGCTTTATCAGATAGGTTTTCCCCACTCCTGTAGGGCCAATAAGAATTATGTTATTCTTTATGCCACCAACAGGCTGTCTGTGTCTTCCTCTTTTTTCAAGATAGGCAATTTTATTAAAATGGGTACATATCTTAGTGGCAAGAACCGCCTTTGCCTCATCCTGCTTAACAACATACTGATGCAGATAATCTTCTAAATCTTTAGGTTTTATATTGAAGTTAACAAGAGCCCCTTTTTTCTTTACCTGTTCCTGGGCCTGGTCTGTCTCGTCTGTCTTTGTCTGGCCTGGAAACACCATCTGGGAGATCACCTTGACCCTTCCCCCATACTTTTTGGCAAGATACTCGCTTATCTCTTTTTCAAGGGCCTTTTGAGAAGGAAAAGGCCTGTCAGAATCATCTTCTGACATTGTCTCTCCCTTTTGCGATTCGATTGTGTGTAAAACCTTCGAACCAGGTCTTTTTTCATCCTTAGACAGGTTCGAGCCAGTCCTTTTTTTATCCTCTGCATCCTTGCAGAAGTCCGCCCTTTTGGGCCTTTTAGAGTTGTCGTCCATAGAAATCACCTTACCACAGTCAATTTTTCTTCTCAACTTTATGCACTTTTTATTTTCCATAATATCAGTTAGTATTTGCCAAGATTAAATTTCATTCATCCTGTTTTATTACCAAAAACTATAATTATTTGAGGAAGTTATGCAATCGACACCAAAACAAAATATCTTGGTCCTTGATTTTGGCTCACAGACTACACAGCTTATCGCAAGAAGAGTGAGAGAGGCCCAGGTCTACTGTGAGATCCACCCGTTTAATATAAGCATGGAAAAGATCAAGGCAATGGCCCCAAACGGTATAATCCTTTCTGGCGGCCCCTCCAGTGTATACGATGACAACGCTCCCAAGATATCCAAAGAAATCTTTGACCTTGGCATTCCTGTCCTTGGCATATGCTATGGAATGCAGCTTACCAGTTTGCTTTTGGGTGGAGCTGTTGAAAGGAGCTCCCACAGAGAATACGGACATGCAAGGCTTATAATAGATGAACCAGACGAGATATTTCACGGCCTTGTAACAGGTCAACCAGGCCATCAGGTATGGATGAGCCATGGAGACAAGGTTGAAAAACTGCCAAAAGGCTTCCGGGTGTTGGCCCACAGCCGTTCCTGTCCTATTGCTGCCATGGCTAATACAGAAAAAGCCATCTATGGTGTTCAATTCCATCCGGAGGTAGCCCATACCGAGATTGGCATGGATGTTATCTCCAACTTTCTTTTCAGAATTTGCAAATGTAGTCCTGACTGGACCATGAAATCCTTTGTTTCCAGTACCGTAGAAGAGATAAGAAACAAGGTGGGGGATGGCAGGGTGGTATGCGCTCTTTCAGGAGGAGTTGACTCCACTGTAACCGCCCTTCTCATTCATAGAGCCATTGGCAAGAGACTTGTATGCGTCTTTGTGAACAACGGCCTTTTAAGAAAAAACGAGCCGGAAACCGTGCTGTCTTTTTTGAAGCAGTTTGACCTGAATGTAGTCTATGTGGATGCAGAGGAACGCTTTCTTGAAAAATTAAAGGGGGTTGAAGACCCTGAAAGGAAAAGAAAGATAATAGGCAAAGAATTTATAAAGATATTTGAAGAAGAGGCCTCCAAGATAGGACACGTTGACTTTTTGGCACAAGGGACGTTGTATCCTGATGTGATTGAAAGCGTGTCTTTTAAAGGCCCCTCTGCAACCATTAAGAGCCACCACAATGTTGGAGGGCTGCCAGAGGTGATGAAGCTTGCCCTTATAGAACCATTGAGGGAGCTTTTTAAGGACGAGGTAAGAAAGGTGGCCAAGGAACTTGGCATGCCCTATGAACTCATTAACAGGCATCCGTTTCCAGGCCCTGGACTGGCCATTCGGATATTGGGTGAGGTAACAAAAGATAGGCTTGATATACTCAGGGAGGCAGACCATATCGTTCTTGAAGAGATGAAGGCATCAGATTGGTACTGGAAGGTATGGCAGTCTTTTGCGGTTCTGCTTCCAATCAAGACCGTAGGTGTTATGGGAGATGAAAGGACATATGATCATGTTGTGGCCATAAGGGTGGTTGACAGCTTGGACGCAATGACTGCAGACTGGACAAAACTTCCATACGATATCATGGGGCGCATGTCTAACCGGATTATTAACGAGGTAAGAGGCGTAAACAGGGTCTGCTATGACATAAGCTCAAAACCTCCTGCAACCATTGAATGGGAGTAAACCCTTGATATTTTAAGGATCAGACATGGCCAGATTCACTCATCTTCATTTGCACACGGAGTACAGTCTCCTCGATGGTGCCATAAGGCTAAAAGACCTGTTTCCAAAGGCCAAAGAGTATGGCTACGATTCTGTGGCAATCACAGATCATGGAAACATGTATGGAGTTCTTAAGTTTTACCAGGCTGCCAAAAAGGCTGATATCAAACCCATAATAGGCTGTGAATTCTACGTTGCACCTGGAAGCAGAAAGGACAGGAGTGCGCGAAGCCAATCAGAGGCGGCATTTCATCTGGTTCTGCTTGCCATGAATCAGACCGGTTACAAAAATCTGATGAAGCTTGTGACAATAGCCAACTTTGAAGGCTTTTACTACAAGCCAAGGGTAGACAAGGAAATACTGCAGGAATTAAATGAAGGATTGATCGCCCTATCAGCCTGTCTTCATGGCGAGATTAGCCATGCCCTTTTAAAGAAAAACGAAAAAAAGGCCTATGCCCTTGCTGAAACCTATGCAAGCATATTCAAAGACAGGTTCTATCTGGAACTTCAAGAAAACGGCATTCCTGAACAAAAAGAGGTAAACGAGGCGCTCTTAGACCTGTCCAAAAGACTTGGCGTTCCTGTAGTTGCAACCAATGATTGCCACTACCTTCACAGGGAAGATGCCGATGCCCATGATGTGCTTCTTTGCGTACAGACAGGCAAGACGGTTAACGATCCCAAAAGGATGAAATTTTCCACAGACAGCCTTTACTTTGCACCTCCTGAGGAAATGAAAAGGCGTTTTTCCTGGTGTCCCGAGGCCCTAACTGCTACCCAGGAGATCGTTAACAGATGCGATGTGGAGATAGAAACAGGGAAACACCACTTCCCCCTTTTTAAGATAAAAGAGGGAATGACCTATGAAGAGGAGTTTGATAGACAGGCCAGGCTTGGATTTGAAAGACGCAAAAGGCATCTTAATCTCAGCCAGGAAGAAGAAAGGACCTACCTCAGCAGACTCGAGGAAGAACTGGAAATAATAAAAGACAGGGGTTTTGCCTCTTACTTTCTGATAGTTGCAGACTTCATAAACTGGGCAAAGTCTCATGGCATTCCTGTTGGTCCTGGTCGCGGCTCTGCAGCAGGGTCCCTTGTAGCCTATTCAATGGGAATTACCGAAATAGACCCTGTCAAATACGGGCTTTTTTTTGAACGTTTTTTGAATGTTGAAAGGATCTCTTTACCAGACATAGACGTTGACTTTTGTATGGCCAAAAGGGATGAGGTCATTGGTTACGTTACTGAAAAGTACGGAGGGGAAGACTTTGTAGCCCAGATCATAACCTTTGGCCAGATGAAGGCAAAGGCCGTTATCAGAGACGTTGGTCGCGGCCTTGGAATGACATACCAGGAAGTCGACAGGATCGCCAAGCTTATTCCTGAAAAGCCCAATATAAGTCTTGATGAGGCGATAAAACTCGAGCCTAAACTTCAGGAACTTGCCGAAAACGACCAGCAGATAGAACGGCTTTTAACTATTGCCAAGGCGCTTGAGGGGCTGCCAAGGCATTCGTCAACCCATGCAGCCGGAGTGGTCATATCTGACAAGCCCATGGTGGAGTATCTTCCCCTGACAAAAGGCCAGGAAGGGGAAACAGTCACCCAGTTCGACATGAAGGACGTGGAGAAGGTGGGCCTTATCAAGTTTGACTTTCTGGGTCTTAAAACCCTTACTGTAATTGATACCGCAATCAAGCTTATTAAAAGACATTACAAAAAGGAAATCGATCCCTTGCTCATACCCCTTGATGATGAAAAGACCTTCCAGCTTCTTCAAAAGGCAGACACCACAGGCGTCTTCCAGTTGGAAAGTTCTGGTATGAAGAACCTGATGAGACAGCTAAAACCCACATCCTTTACCGATCTCATTGCCTTGATTGCACTACATCGGCCCGGGCCGCTAGAAAGTGGAATGGTTAGCGATTTTGTAAAAAGGAAACACGGCCAGGGCGAGGTAAAGTACCTTCTGCCCCAATTAGAGCCAATCCTTAAGGAGACGTACGGCGTAATAGTATATCAGGAACAGGTCATGAAGATCGCCCAGGAACTTGCCGGCTACAGTCTTGGGGAAGGCGACCTTTTGAGACGGGCCATGGGTAAAAAAATTCCAGAAGTAATGGAGGCCCAAAAAGAAAGATTCATGAAAGGGGCCCTTGAAAAAGGAATAGATAAAGACAAGGCGGAGACCATCTTCGACCTCATGGCCAAATTTGCAGGGTACGGATTCAACAAGAGCCATTCAGCCGCCTATGCACTTATCTCCTATCAGACTGCCTGGTTGAAGACCCACTACCGTATCCCGTTCATGACATCTCTATTATCAAACGAGCTTGGCAACACAGACGGGGTTGTAAAATTCCTTGCAGAATGCCGCTCAAGTGGTATTGAGGTGCTTCCACCAGACATAAACAAAAGTGAGGAAGACTTTACCATAGAAGAAGACAAGATTCGCTTTGGCCTTGCCGCTGTAAAAAATGTGGGTTCTAGCGCAATTCAGGTAATAATCAAAGAACGAGAAAGTGAAGGACCTTTTAAGGACTTTAAGGACTTCTTATGCCGTATTGACCTTAAAAAGGTTAATAAGCGCGTTATAGAAAGCCTGATAAAGTCGGGGGCCTTGGACTGTTTTGGTTTTGGACGTGCCCAACTATTTGAGTGCATTGACGAGGCCATTGACTTTGGACATAAAAAACAAAGGGAAAAGAGCCTTGGTCAAAAAAGTCTTTTCGACTGCGCACCTCTTGCCATGTCAGACAGTGCGTTCTCTTTTAAGATGCCAGATGTGGCCGAATGGGAAAAAATGGACAGGCTTGCCTTTGAAAAAGAGGCACTTGGATTTTACATCAGTGGCCATCCACTTGATTCTTATACTCAGGACATAAAAAGACTTGGCATGGTAGGGACTGATAAACTTTCTACCGTCCCGGAAAGGTCAAAGATATCAATGGCTGGCATTGTCAGGATAAAAAAGGACAAGCTTACCAAAAAAGGCACCAAAATGGCCTTTCTGGTCTTGGAGGATCTGTCTGGCTCGATTGAAGTAATATGTTTTCCAGACGTATATTCCAGATATAGGGATGCAATTGATTCCGACAAGCCAATCTTTGTAGAAGGAGTCCTGAAAAAAGAGGGAGACAACAAAGATGATGTCTCCTACAGACTGATTGCGGAAAAGATAGCACTCCTTCAAGACGTATGTGCACTAAATACAAACGGAATCGCTATTGAGATAAAAGAGGGACAGGTTGGTCCTGACAAGATGAAACAGTTAAAGGCCATCCTTGAACAGGCTCCGGGTGACCTTCCTGTAACCCTCAATATCCAAATTAACAACAAGGGTGTGGTTCAACTGGCCCTTCCTGATAACTTCAATGCCACCCTGGATGAACAAGTCAGTGAAGCCATAAATCAACTTATAGGCTATCCGGCCCTGAAAGCCTTGTACGATAGAGACAATAATTTCATTTAAGTTCTAGCCCTCATCCTCTGCAGCAAATCTGTATCCAACTCCCGCATGAGTAAGTATGTATTTTGGATGTGCAGGATCAGGCTCTATTTTCTTTCTTAGTCTTCTTACATGCACATCCAGGGCACGAGACCAGGGGTAGACCTCTTTGTTGTGCCAAAGATGGCTACTCAGGAACTCTCTACTTAACACCTTGCCTCTGTTTTCGAGAAAGAGATTCAACAGCTCAAATTCCTTTTTCGTAAGCTTTACCCCCTTGCCGTTAACCTCTATCATCCTTTTTTGTCTGTAGATTTTCAGGTTTCCAAGATCAATGGGATCGGTCATACCAGAGGTCACCTGGTGCCTCCTGAGACAGGCCCGGATCCTTGCCTCAAGCTCTAGATACTCAAAAGGCTTTGTTACATAATCATCTGCCCCGACCTCTAGGCCTCTTATCTTGTCCGGAAGCGAGTCCCTGGCACTGACTATAATGATGGGAATATCAGAGTGTTTTCGTATTTCCTGACAAACCATTAGGCCATCAATGTCAGGCAACTTTAGATCAAGAATGATAAGATCTGGGGTCAAGGATTTGAAATTCTCAAGCACCTCTTTTCCTGTTGATGCCCCAACGGTGTCAAAGCCGTCAAGCCTGAGCTGATCCATCAATACGGTTCTGATATCATGTTCATCTTCTACTACAAGGATTCTGGCCTTAACCATGTCCCTGATCCTTTTTCTCTCCCTTGAGGCACGGAATCAGAAAGTAAAAACAACTGCCCCTTCCATTTTTTGATCTTTCACAGACTCCTATCCTTCCTCCATGGGCCTCTATGATACCCTTTGCGATTGCAAGCCCTAGTCCCATCCCCGCATCGGTCTTTGCCTCTGTGCGTTGGAAAAATTTGTTAAATATCTTTTCCCTATCCTTTACAGGTATGCCAGGACCATTGTCTTCTATCGTGACCTTCCAAAATTTGCCCTCTCTAAAAAGTCTAATTTCTACCTTATCGCCTTCTGGAGAAAACTTTATTGCGTTTGTAAGAAGATTGATCATCACCTGTTCCATACGCTTTTTGTCCATTTGAGCAAGACAGGGCTCCTCTGGCACCTGATAGTCCAGTTTTATCTTTTTCTTCCATGCAAGGGGCATTGCCATCAAGATGGCATCTTCCATCACCTCGGCCAGATCGGATTCTTCTCTGTGAAGGGCCAATTCCCCACTTTCGATCCTTGAACAGTCAAGGAGGTCCTGGACCATAGAAGACAGTTTTTCCACATTTCTTTGCAAAATATCCAGATAGGGCACAAACTCTTCTGGACTTTTACGGACAAGGATGGTTATGGCTCCCTTGATGGCGGTAATGGGAGTCTTTAGGTCATGGGTGATGTTGGTAAAAAAATCGGACTTGTACTTTTCTGTCTTTTTGAGTTCTTCATAGGCAAGCTTGAGCTGCTCTATGGCAGAATCTGCCTCTTCCTGAAGAGCGCTTTGTTTTTGTGCAAGGGTCTTAACCATGTTGTTGAAATTCTCTCCAACACTTTGCCATTCAAGACTTTGGCTTAGGTTAACCCTTACATTGAAATTGCCTTCCCTTACCTCATCAGCTGCCTGACTTAACTCCTTCAGGGGCCTTAAGACATAGCTCCTTAGCATGAACCACAGGAGTGTCAGGATTATGAGGATGCCAGTTATCATATAGATAACATAGTGGAGCAAGTTCCTTTCTAGGACTCTAAAAAAGTTATTTGCATTAAGACCAATAGATATGCAACCCAGTATACTAACCTTTGGTTTTTCACTGTGGCAGCTCTGGCATTCATTTTCAAAAACCAGGGGGCCGGCATAACGAAAACGATAGATATCTTTATCGTTTACCAGCTGCCAGACCTCCTTTTTCTTGCGGCTTTTCATGTCCAATATGGCCTGTCTTTCAAATTCATCAGGGACGTGTTCAGGATTGGTGCTGTTTAATACTGCTATTTTTAAAAAAAAGGGCGCCTTTCTCCCGGCAAAGGCAGCCAGTTCCCCTGTAAAGGCAGCAGGGGTCATCCTTATGTATCTATCACCCTTTTTGATATAGATTCCGTGCCAGCTTGATATAAGCTGCCTGGAAAGAACAACATAATGGTAGATTCCACGAGCCTGTTGTAGAAGTTGGGAAATGCCTGCCTGTCTGTATTGGTTTCCCTGCCAAAAAAGAAAGACAGATCCGAAGATACCAAATATAACAATTATCCAGAAAAGTATCTTATGACCGAGCCTTAGAAACATACAGGTTCAAAAAAGTGGTGGACTGTGAACGATAAAAAGTTTCAGCTCCTGGCCCATTTCAGACTTGACACCATGTTCCTCTTTGGGTGGTACAAGACAGTAATCCCCTTTGCCAAAGGGCTTCCAATGGCCGCCACAGTAGATTTCACCGCTACCTTCAAGACAGTATATAGAGTCCGCATTATCGTCATGGATATGGACTGGTATCTCCACTCCTGGCTGAATAGAAAGGATGGATACCCCTATTACAGAACCCTGTTCTTTACCTGCAAGCTTGGCAATCTTGACTCCCTCAAATTTTGGATGCGGCTCAAAAAGGATTTCATCCGCCTTAAAAAAGATTGCCATGTTTGTGCCCTCCACAGACTTTTGGTGTTTCAAAAGAAAAGAAATTTTTTAATTGCTTGAAATGTAAAATAATCTAAGAAGATTGAATTTGTTACATTTTAGTAACATATTTAACAACATAGTAACAGAAAAATTCGCTAAAATTAAGGATGAAAATTTTTGCTATCCTTCATACCAACGCAGGAGGGTTTCCATGAGGATTATCACAAACAATGGGGGGGCAGTACTGATTGCTTGCATTATTGCCTTCCTTGTGGCTCTGGTAGTAGCATTTTTTTCAGCTAAACAGGTACAATCTACCAGTACGGTGGAATTCTGCAATTCATGTCATGAAATGCACCCTTTTTATAGGACGTGGGCTGCAGGAAAACACGGCTGTGATGAAAAGGGTATTATCAGGGCTAGATGTGTGGACTGCCACCTGCCCCATGACAGCCTGGGAAACTACCTGAAGACCAAGACGCTTGCTGGTCTTCATGACATCAAGGCCCACTGGATGGGTAAAAAGACAGACTGGCTTACCCTATGGAAAAACAGGGGGCCCTATGTCCATGCAGCGTATGAGTCTGGTTGCAAGGAATGTCACAAGGAACTGGTGGCTCCAGGCATTCCAACAAAGGCCTTTTCTGCTCACAAGACCTATCTTGTTGGCCAGACCAAAAGAACATGCCTTGACTGTCACCACGAGGTGGGACATGGAGATCTTGTAAGTGAATTCAGAGAAATTGCTAAAAAAGCCAATTAGTTTTGGGATTTGATTTAGAAAAATTAATAAATAAGGAGGGTTAACATGAAAAAACTATTTGGTAAAGCAGGCACACTGATACTGGCCAGTCTCTTTTTAGGCCTTGTATGCAGTGTGGCATTTGCCGAACAGGGTACTGGCAACGCCACACCCAAGCTCCACAAGGAGCTTGTTATAAAACGTGGCATGTCTCCTGAGGCAGCAAAATGTATTGAGTGTCACTCAAAAAAGACTCCTGGGATTGTAGAATCCTGGAAAAAGGGAAAGATGGCCCATGCCGCTGTATCATGCTATGACTGTCATGTAGTAGAAAAGAGTTCTCCAATGGCCAGCCAGTGTTCTGGCATTAGAGGTTCAAATGTCTATATCTCTCCCATGGTGTCATCCCGTACATGTTCACGCTGCCATCCCCAGGAGGTTGAGCAGTTTTTGAAAAGCGGTCATGCAAAACTGTCAAGTTTCCCAGTTGTTGAAAAGAAAAAGACCTTAAACCTTATATATCATCTTGAAGGAGCCGCATTTATTGGCAACAGCAGATCTAACTCTAGCAACTGGGCATCCAGGGAGGCTGGCTGCCAGATGTGTCACGGTGGCCAGGTAGAGCTCGGACCGGACCACAAGCCTGTTAAAAACACCTGGCCAGGCGGCGTTGGAACCAGATATCCTGATGGCTCCATCGGAACATGCACTGTATGTCATACCAGGCATCAGTTCTCTGTGGAGGAGGCAAGAAAGCCTGAAGCATGTGCAAGCTGTCACCTTGGTCCAGACCATCCGGACATAGAAATTTACATAGAAAGCAAACATGGCCAGATATTTACCACTCAAGGGGAAACCTGGGAATGGGACAGTGCCCCTGATGCATGGCAGCCTGGAGATTATACGGCACCTACATGTGCTACTTGCCATATGAGCGGAATCGGTGAGCTGACCACTACACACAACATCAATGAAAGGCTCAAGTGGGATCTAGTCCATCCAAAGAGCGTGATTCGCTCAGGAGAAAGAGGTGATGGAGAAAAGGGTGCCAAGCTAATGAGAAAGGTATGTGCCAACTGTCACGGTCCAACACAGATGCAGAAGGAAATCAACACCCTTGATGATGCTGTAGCCCTTTACAACTTCTACTGGGATGGCGCCGTAAAGATGAAAAAGGAATTGGAAGCAAAGGGCCTTCTTGGCAAAGATCCCTGGTCAGATGGATTCCAGGAGATCATGTACTACCTGTGGCATCATGCAGGAAGACGTGCCCGCCAGGGTGCTGCCATGAACGGTCCTGACTATGCACACTGGCACGGCTTCTTCCAGATCTTTCAGATGTACAAGGATCTGCAGCAGATCTACAACTACCGCATGAAACACAACAAGATAGAAGAGCCTAGCACTGTAATGAGTACTGGTCCTCTTTAATAGGTAAGCTCCAAGGAGCATAAAGGTTGACAGAGGCTGTGGTTTATAGGGAGCCACAGCCTTATTCCATTTTTTAAAAAGAAAAAGGAAAGAAAAAGGAGGGTTAAGGAAATGAAAAGACCAATTTTTACAGTCTTGTTGGCCTTGCTGTTTTTAACAGCAGCCAATGCCTTTGCTTACAAAATTAACAAAAACGCCTACGTCAAGTTCAAAGAAGAGATAAGATATGAGAACTGGTCTACCTTTGAAAAGCCTAACACACGGGATGACCAGTATGACTTTGTATCAAGCAAGATGCGTCTGGGTTTTGGTTTTAACTCCAAATTTATAGATGCATACAGTGAGATCAACTGGACCCAGTTCTTTGGTCTTCCGAGGCATGCATCCTATGGAACCGGTGCCCTTTACTATGGTCAAAACAACGGTGCCAGGGATGTGGGAAAGGTTGGTATAGACCAGTTGTGGTTAAGAGGCCGTTTGCCTGGAAGTGAAAACCTGAGCGCAACAATTGGACGTTTTAAATATAACAGCGGACTGGAGTACGGAACAAAGCCCAAGAACAAACGTCTGCAGTGGCTCAGAAAACTTCGCATATCTCAACGACTGATAGGTGGATTTGAGTGGTCTCGCGTGGGCCGCTCCTTTGATGGGTTTCAGGTAGCCTGGAACGACAAGAGTTACAACTTTACAGTGGCAGGCTTCCAGCCTACACAGGGTGGTTTCTACCTCGATTACATGGAAAACGAGACAAAGGGCTACAAAATCCATGACATTGACATACTGACCGCTGTTTTCACCCTTAAAGACACGGTTATTCCAGGCCTTGATTCGCAACTTTTCTATTACTATTACAACGATGACAGGGGCCTGCCAAATCAGGATCCTGAGATCAACACCATTGGTGGACACATTCTTTACGTCACTCCCAAAATGGGACCGGGTAGCTTTGACTTCCTGGTCTGGGGTGTATATCAGACAGGTGTCTGGGGCAAGGATGACCAGAGTGGCTATGCAGTTGCCCTTGAAGGCGGTTACAAGTTCGAGGACATCAACTGGACTCCTTGGGTACGAGGTGGCTTCTTCCAGGGCTCTGGTGATGACGATCCCAATGATAACGACCGCGACACCTTCTTCATGATGATGCCGACACTCCGCATCTATGCCATGACTCCATGGTTTAACCTCATGAATACCACCTACTGTTTTGGCCAGCTTATGGTTAAACCTCTGCCAAACGTTCTTGTTCGCACCGATGTCACCAGACTTTGGCTCACGGAAAAGGAAGATGCATGGTACCAGGGCTCAGGTGCTACCAGGGCAGATATATTTGGCTACAAGCCCTTGAGGCCAGTAGGCGGCTTTGATGACGATGATCTTGGAACCATGTGGGATATATCCTTTTTTATAAAGGACATATACAAGGCCTATGGTGTTAGCATGGGTCTGGATCTGTACTACAGTCACGTTTGGGGAGACGACGTAGTGGAACAGGTCTTTACCAAAGACGAAGACCTTGATTTCTTCTACGCCGAATTCAGGTTTACATTCTAACCAAATGAATATGGGCCGGTTCATCCGGCCCTTTTCTTTTCAGGAGGTGGAAAGTGAAAAATCAAATCATGAAACTTTGTTTGCTTGTGCTAACCATTGCAGTAGCCACTGTCTGTACAGCCGGTGCTTCAGAAAAACCCGCACAGACAAAGGCAACCGGAGGACATCCAGAACTTAGCCAACAGGAAATGCTTACTCCCTGTTCCCAGTGTCATAAAGAGGCCACTCCAGAAGTCTATAAAGAATGGTATGATTCGGTCCATGGCATTGCCAATGTAAAGTGTTTCCAGTGCCACGGGACATATGAAAACCTTCAGGCATCACCTGACGAGACCTCTTGTGCTGCATGTCATAATGCACAGTATCAAAAAAGACCCAAAGACAAAAAATGCTGGGAATGCCATCCGGCCCATCACTTTTTTATCCACAAGTAGGAAGGAGGTAATCATGGGGCTTTCCAGAAGAGAGTTTATTAAAAGGACTGCCGCCTTAACAGCGGCATCATATGTAGGAATGAATCTTCCTTTTACTAATGAAAAAACTGTTCATGCTGCAGACGCTGACAGCTGGCACAAGGGAACCTGTAGACTGTGTGGTTCTGGCTGCCGGCTAGAGCTTGGAGTCAAAAACGGCAGAGCAGTGGCCCTTAGAGGTATTCCGGAATCAAGGACCAACAAAGGCTACCTCTGCATGAAGGGAATGCTTTTTTATAAGCTGATGGGCAACAACCACCCTGAAAGGCTTAAAAAACCCCTTTACAGGGCCAGGAAAGACCAGCCGTTTAAGGAAATATCTTGGGATGAGGCCCTTGACATTGCAGCAAAGGAGTTTGCCAAGGCGGTCAAAAAATATGGCAATGACTCTGTTGCATACTATGGATCGGGACAGGCCCTAACCGAAGAGACCTATATCTTTCAAAAGGTTATGAGGGGCGGACTTCAGACCAACAATGTTGAGGGTAACCCACGGCTTTGTATGGCCAGTGCTGTTGGTGGATATATTACATCCTTTGGAGCAGACGAGCCCATTGGCAGTTATACCAACTTTGAAAGGGCAAGCTGTTTCTTCATCATTGGCAGCAACACTGCCGAAGCCCATCCTGTGCTCTTCAGAAGGATAATGCGAAGGAAGCTCGACAACAGAGACAGGGTAAAGGTCATCAATGCAGACCCAAGGGTGTCCCCTACTTCAAGAATTGCCGATCTTCACCTACAGTTTGAACCAGGAACCGATCTCGCCCTTTTAAATGCAATGGCGTACGTAATTCTTGAAGACAAACTTTATGATGAAGACTTTATCAACAACTACGCTGTCTTTCGCATGGGCAAAGAAAAGAAGCAGGTTGATTTTAAAAAATATAAAGAATTCATCAAAGACTATACTCCAGAAAAGGCAGCTAGAACTTGTGGTGGTAACATAACACCAGAAAAGATCAGAAAGGCTGCCCACTGGTTTGCAAAGTCTGAAGGTACCATGTCCCTTTGGACCATGGGAATTAACCAAAGAAAGCGTGGAGTATGGGCAAACAACCTTATCCACAACCTCCATATCTTGACTGGTCAGCTTTGCAAGCCAGGCGCTGACAGTTTTTCTCTAACTGGCCAGCCCAACGCCTGCGGTGGTGTGCGAGAAGGTGGAGGACTATGCCATATCCTTCCAGCCCACAGGCTTGTAAAGAAAGACAAGCTCAGACATGAGGTTGAAAGGTTATGGGGCATCCCAGAAGGTCGCATCCCGCCCAAACCTGGCTATCATACAGTAGCCATGTTTGAGGCGGTCAATCAGGGCAAAATCAAGGCCATCTGGATCAACTGCACAAGTCCGGCCCAGTCCCTTCCAAACTGCGACAAGTACAGAAAAGGCATGAAACGTGAAGACGTGTTTATGGTTGTCACAGACATCTTCCCAACAAAAACCACAGAACTTGCAAATCTCATATTGCCCACAGCGTTCATCTTTGAAAAAACAGGTGTCTATGGCTGTACGGAAAGACGCTCACAGCTTACTGCCAAGGCAGTGGATGCACCAGGAGAGGCAAAACCCGAGGTATGGATGGTAAGAGAATGGGCCCTTAGACTTGCAAAGGAGCTTAAGGACCCAGTTATCAAAAAGTGCGTAGAACCGTTTCTTGGTAAAGAACCAGACTACGAGCTTCCCAAGGCCATATGGGACGAGTATACACAAAAACTTACCAAAGGCCGGGACAACGATCTGAGGGGCGCAACTTACGAGGTGCTTGAAAAACTACCAGACGGTGTCCAATGGCCAGCTCCCACTAAAGAGTGGGCCCTTAAAGGGGGAACCGACATCAAATTCGTAAGAGGATTGGATCCCCTTGCAGACAAGCATGCAAAAAACGAGCTGCCATTCCAATTCTATGGCCCTGCCCATCCAGACAGGAAGCTGTGGATCTGGCTAAGGCCGCAAAAGGGGCCAGAGGAAATGCCAGATTCCCAGTATCCCTTCTATCTGTCCACGGGCAGAATCATAGATCACTGGCATACAAGCAGTATGACAGGCCGCATCAAAGAACTCATGAGGGCAAATCCATATGCCTATGTAGAAATCAACCCGAAGGATGCTGAAAAACTCGGGATAAAGCCAGGAGATATGGTAGAGGTGGTATCAAGAAGGGGCAGAAATGTACTGCCTGCAAAGGTCTACGTTGGCCCATGTGAAGGCATGGTGTTTGTATACTGGCACGACCAGGACGAAGACAGAATGATAAACCGGGTTACAAAGGATGCCTTTGATCCAGGGTCCAAAGAGCCTGAATTCAAGATATGTGCTTGTCGTATAAAAAAGGTCTCGGGCCCTAAACCACTAACTCCGTTCCTGGTCCAGTTAAAGGCGTGATAATTGAAAATCCAAGGCCATAAGAAAATGGAGGGTCGGTGCATACAATGCATCGGCCCTTTTTATCAATGGATTATATGCACCAAAAAACTATGAAAAAATTTTTTATCATCATTTCATTCTTGTTAAGCATCTGTGTTATGCCAGCTTATGCTGAGGGTCCTGAATTTTTCTTTAGTCACGGCAAGGGAAAAGAATGTGCTGAAAACTGGCTCTTCATGGAAAAACTGTTGGACGAAAACGGCATCAGGTGTCGGGAAGTAAAACAGATAGCAGGCTTTCCCTATCTCAGGGGCAACCAAGAGATACTGGGCCTTGCATCCAAGATCTCAACCAAATACGCGGAACACAAATGGCTAGAGCTCCTGCGAAGGATAGACCTTCAGGCCAGATATGCTGAGCTTTCAGCCCTTGATGAATCCAAACTTAAAAGTTTTTGCTCAAAAGCCAGAATTGATTGCAGCCAAGGCAGAATTAGGGCCTATATAGCCAGATGCTCTGCAATAATCATGGGAGATGAAAAGACTAATCACAACTTTATGAAAATCCTTAAAGAACATGCGATCAGATCTCTAAGTAGCAATACCAGCTCTGGGAAAGCCAGGTGTTTTCAAGATCCCAAAACCCTGGATGGTGTTGCTGGACCTGATGTGGTCTCTTCCATTTTTATACCACCTCCAAAGACAAAAACATCTGTGGGAAGGCTTCAAAAGCGCATCCAGCTTCAAAAAAATGTCAGACCATATTAAAAGGTTAAGCATATGCCAATTGGTGGATTTGTTATAAACGTAGACCCGGAACGGATTGAGGAATCTCTTGTCAGACTAAAAGGTCTGGCGGGAGTGGAAATTCACGGTAGCGACTCCAAGGGAAACGTGGTTGCTGTACTTGAGTCTGCCACCTCTGAGGATATGGAAAAGATGGTAAAGGATATCATGAAGATAGAAACAGTATTTAGTGTAGGACTCACCTACTTTCACGCAGAAGATGAAGTCGAGAAAAAAGAGTATAGAAAAAAATAGATCAAAAAACAATTCGCGCAGGTCTTTTCTAAAACTTTCTGCAGCTGCAGCTGTGCTTGTTGGCATTTCAGAAAAAGGCCAGGCTTTTACCATCAAGGGCTCTCCAGTAAAGACCAATGTCCTTAGGCCACCTGGAGCAGTACCAGAAGAGATATTTCCTTCAAAGTGTATCAGATGCGGCAGATGCGTTGAGGTATGCCCTTATAAGGCTATTAGGCCACTTGATATACGTTCTGGAATTTATGCAGGAACCCCGCTCATCTTTGTAAAAGAGGTCCCATGCTATCTATGCATGAAGTGCGTTGAGGTATGCCCTACCGGTACATTGCGTCCCATAAGCCAAGAAGAAACCAGAATGGGACTTGCCGTGATAGACAAACATGCATGTATTACATGGAATCAGGAACTGGCCCTTTGCAGAACCTGTTACAATGTCTGTCCCTTTAAAGAGAAGGCCATCAAGCTGAACGAACTAAGACCTGTTGTAATCGATGAATACTGTACCGGCTGTGGCCTTTGTGTCCATGGCTGTCAGATAACACAGCAAAATGGGAAAAAAGCTATAAATATAGAGCCAATTTACGCATACAGACCTGTTAAGTGGTAAAACATATGGCCAAGCGTTCCAAAAGATACACTCCCTTAAGACTTCTGACACTGTCTTCAGCCTTTCTGCTAATCCTGGTTACACCCTATCTCAACATGCGTTTTCATTTTAATTTTATTCAGGGATGGTTTCAGAGCCTGAGTATTGGCAATTTGTGGTTTGTTTCTCCTCTGGAAGGGCTTGAAAGCATACTCACCTCGAGATCCATTTACGGTCCCTTGTTGGTTGGCATGCTTACTCCAATAACGCTTGCTCTGCTTCTTGGCAGGGTATTTTGTAGCTGGATCTGCCCAATAAGTTTTTTAAGCGAGGTAACAGACTGGATTATTCGACTATTTACGAGAAAGAAACACAGGCCTTTTGGTTTAAGACTTCCCAGAAGGGTATTCTGGTTTGCACTTATTGGCGAAATACTGATTGCCTTGATTATAGGTGCTCCAATATTTGTCTTTTTGTCGCCTCCTGGTCTGGTTGGAAGGGAAATAATGATGATAACCCTATTCAAGACCATTGCCATAGAAGGTGTTGTTGTTGTTATAGTGCTGGCCATGCATGTGTTTTCAAAGAGGATGTTTTGCCGCTACTTTTGTCCTCTTGGAGCACTTCTTGCCCTTATTGGAATAAAAAGAAGACTTATAATAGAGGCTGATCTTGACGAATGCCTCAAATGCAACATGTGTAAAAGGGCATGTCCCCTTGGCCTTGATCCACAAAAAGGAGAAGGCACATCACCATATTGTTGGAACTGTGGAAAATGTACTGAGGCATGCAAGGCCTCAGCCCTTGCATTTAAATGGAGAGAATTTTAATCAGTTGCCCTTTTTGAAAAAACTATTCCTTTTAAAGAAAATCCTGCAGATTTTTAGTGAACAATTCCTGGATAGACCTTAACATACCTTCGTATGTCAAAGGGCAAGAAGAAAAAGAGACAAAGGACCTGTTTGCTCCAGGCCCAGCGCATATCCTTTCCAGAAGAACGCGGGTTGCCTTGGCTTTCAATGCTGATGGATGCCTACTTTATTGCAGATAAGGGCATCGCGCTTGAAATCTCAAAAAGGATAAAGGCCGGGGAACGCCTTGCCTGCAAAAAAGGATGTTCAACCTGTTGCATTACTCATGTAACCATTCCTGTATATCCACTGGAGGTTGTGGGTATATACTGGTTTGTTATAGAAAAAATCCTGGGGCCGGAAAGGGACATAATCAAAAGGCAACTTGCATCCTTTGAAAAAGGCAAAGGGTGTCCCTTTCTGGTCGATGGGGCATGCGCCATACACCCTGTAAGGCCTCTTGCCTGCCGTCACTTCAACGTATTCAACAAACCGTGCAGTCCTGGAGAAGACCCTTACTACACCAGACGCAGGGACGTGCTAACTCCAAACGAGAGATTCAAGCAAAGAGCCCTGGCGGCCATGTTGCCTTTTCACGGAGTAAAAGAACCATCAGAAAAAAAACGGCTTGCACGGGCAGGTATTCTCGACTCCATGGTAAAAAATATGCAAGAAATAGAATGGGAAAATCTGGCAAGGAGAATGGACGGCCATATTCTTTCTAAGACAAGGACAGGATAATCATCCGCCATTCTTTTCCTTATCCATTTTATTAAGAGGCTCGACCCCAAAAATACTGTTCAAGATCACAGCCATGGGACAAAATCCTGTTAGAGCAAATACTATCATGTTTAGTCCGGCTAGTATTGGCAGGATGAACCAGTACTTGCTAACCAAAAGTCCTAGTATGATGCCTCCAAGGACGACGATACCGGCAATGAGCCATATTATCCTTTCAAGATACCAGCGATGGGTTGGTGCTCTGTACATTTTTTATTCCTCATGATTTCAAATTGACTTTTTCTTAGATCTCCTCCGGCACTGCATGGTGCCCTGCCATTTCCAGCACCTTTCTCACTCCACTCTTCGTTCCCAAGACTATTATGGTGTCTCCTGGCTCAAGAGGTTCATCAGGAGACAGTTGCAGGGTCAAATGCCCTCCCCTCTTTTTTATGGCAAGAACCGTCACCCCTGTTCTCTCCCTGAGTGATATCTCCTTTAGCGCCTTCCCTGCAAGATCGGAGTTGGGCATTATCTCTATCTGTTCTATGTCCAGATCAAAACCGACACTATGGCTGGCAAGATCAAGAAATTCAGTCAGGGTTGGCTTTAAAACTGCCAAGGCCATTCTGGTAGCACCAATCTTGTATGGACTGATAACCTTTGTAGCACCAACTCTAAACATCTTTTTTTCTGCGTTTTCGTCTTCAGCCCTAGCAACTATCACGAAACGGGGATTAAGGGATCTGGCAGATATTGTGATATAGACATTAGCCGCATCTGTACTAAGTACTGTAATAAGCCCCTTTGCTCGTTTGATGCCTGCACGAAGCAGAGTCTCGTCAAGGGTGGCATCCCCTTTCAAATAGTAGAGTCCATTTTCAGCAGCCAGCTTTATCGCAGACTCTTTGTTGTCAATCACCACCACAGGAAACCGCCTCATCTTTAACTCATTACAGATAACCCTTCCCAAGCGGCCATAACCGCATACAATATAGTGATGGTTAAGCTTACTTATCTTCTTTTCCATGCGTCTTCTACCGATAAGCCCCCTTATATGTCCTTCAACTATGGCCTCTGCCAGTGTCCCAACCGCATAGAAGAAGAGACCGACACCAAGGGTAATAAGGATAATGGTAAAAATTCGTCCAGAGTCGCTTAACGGCCTGACCTCCTTAAATCCTACGGTAGTAAGAGAGATGGCCGTCATATAAACCGAGTCAAGAAACGTCCACTTTTCTATAAAAATGTAACCTGCAATCCCTGCAGCCCACAAGGATACAATAAGCAGAAAAACTATGAAAATTTTTTTGGTCAACATGGACCCAGCCCCACCCAGAATAAAGAAAAGCTTTAATTCATAACAGTGGAATGGGCATCAGAGCCTTGCTGCCCTTGATAAGACTTTAGCAAAACTCCTCAATCCCAACTTGTAGTCAGATGGAAGATGAACATGTATTACCCTACGGTTGATCTGGTTAAGGGCCTCAAAATCACCAACAGCCTGGGCAAACTGAATATGCCAGAAGGAAACCCCAAATCCTGGAACAGGCTCATAGTCCTTGGAACGTTTTCTGGTAAATATTATAAACGCTCCGGAAATCGGCCCGCCCTTATGGAGCTGTCCGGTTGAATGCAGGTATCTAGGACCATAACCCATCACGGTGGCACAACCTCGCTCCTGACGTACCATGTGCCGCATCTCAGCAACCACCTCATCTACCACAGGATCATAAGGCAGATATGCTAAAAAGCCCATATATCCCCAGGTTGGGAGCACATTGAAAATATCCCTTAAAGTCCGAGCTAAACCCTTCATTGAAACAGCCAGGGTATGTGAGGGTCTGAAGTTGATCTGACTCTGAGGGTCTACCCAGAATTTAAGAGGCATCTTGCCATCCTTGATGTAACGATCTAGGATAATGCGCGTCATTTCCTTGGCAACCTTAACATCGGGTTCGTCAAAGGCGTTTACCCCGATAAAATGGCATGCAAGGGCAGTAGCAAATTCCCATAAAAAGACCTGCGCTCCTATGTCATAGATGTCATCAAGCAGGAGGACATGTACTGGAAAATCTGCCTCTCTTAATTCATTAACGAAGGCATCAAGAGAACGTTCCTTAGAGGTCTCCTTCATGCGCATATAGACAAAAATGCGTTCACCTCCATAAAACCCAGGAATCCCTGTTGATTCTCCTACAATGGGTACAAGTCCTAAAGTGTCCTTGCCACTGCTTTCTGCAATAAGTTGCTCAAGCCAGAGGCCAAAGGGCTTGATAGGAGGATCTGCAAGAAGGGTCAACTTGTCACGACTTTGAGCGCCAAACAGGCCCATAAAGGCCCCAAGAATATAGCCCGGATTTTCATTATACGGGACCTCCGGTCGGCACTTTTGCCTCATCTGGTCTGCCCTGTCTATAAGAAGGTCAAGATCAAGGCCCAAAATGGCTGCAGGGATCAGCCCAAAATATGAAAGCGCAGAATACCTTCCCCCAATATCCGGGAAGTTTAAAAAACAGCGTGAAAATCCGCGCTCTTCAGCAAGTGCCTCTAAGGGGGTACCAGGGTCTGTTATTGCCACAAAATACTTGCCTGGCTCAGCCACCTTTGAATTCATCTTTTCCCAGAAATAGTTGAAAAGGGCCTGAACCTCAGTAGTCGTACCTGACTTGCTTGCCACTATAAAAAGGATATCATCCAGCCCCTCGGATTCAACCTTTTCAATCTCGTCTGGATCTGTGGTATCCAGCACTACTAATTCCGGGAAACCTTCTGCCGGACCAAATATCTTTGATAAGACAAGTGCAAAAAGGCTGGATCCTCCCATTCCCAAAAGGCAAACCCGACGGTAACCCTCATCCTTGACAGACAGGCCAAAGCCTCTAATCTCCTCTAACTTGTCCTTTATCCTGTCTATAACATCAAGCCAGCCTAGACGGTTTAAGATAAGCTCGTAATCGTCTTCGTTCTGGGTCCAGAGGCTTGGATCTTTGGCCCATAGCCTTTCTATGGTCTTTTGCCTTTCCTCATCTGATAGTTTATCCGGTCTGACAGTCACGTGCCCTCCCCCTTTATCCCCTTATTTTTACGAATTCTTGCTCTTAATATCGGCTTGCTTAGAAAGATTTTTTACCTTTTGCTCCATCATTGCAAGGAGTTCATCCACACCCTTTTTCTTAAGGACCTGATAAAACTGACTCCTGTAATTTTTAACTAGACTCACACCTTCAATAACCACATCATAACCAATCCACTTGCCATCTTTCTTTCTTTTTATCAAACGATACTCTACAGGAATCTCCTGGCCATCCTTTACGATCTTTGTCAATACAGCAGCCTTTGTGGGAGAAAGCATTCTTTGATCTTCAAAGATAACCTTTTCGCCTGAATAGTTCTCTATTCTGGAAAGATAGATACTTTCCAACATCTTTGAAAATAGCTCCTTAAACCGCTGGAACTGTTCTTTGTTAAAACGCCTAATGTATCTTCCAAGAACCCGACGGGAGATATCGTCCAAATCAAAAATCTGACTGACAAGGCTACGTAGTTTTTCCCGCCTTAGCTCTCGCTTGTCTGGAGACTTTAGGTTGGGGTCCTTTAATACTTCAAGGACTTGGTTGACTAGATTCTCTATCACTTTTTTTGGAGTTGGATCAACCTTTGCAAGCACAAGCCAGCTACCAAAGGATGCAAAGAAAAAAACCAACAATAAGGACACTGCCAGACGTTTAAGACCTAATAGTTTATACGCTCTCATTAGCGAACTGCCTCCTGTTTAATCTTTATGAATGCATTGATGACGACTACTTTTTCACGCTTCCAAAAACGTATTTGCTTATAAGGCTTTCAATGTCAATTGCCGATTCGGTATCGGTAATTACCCCACCTTCACCGAGCAATTCTTCAGAGCCTCCTGGCTGAATGCTTATATATTTATCTCCAATGAGTCCACTTGTCTTTACCGACGCTATGGCATCCTCTTGTATTGGGATTCCCTTTTTTATCTTCATCTTGACAACGGCTACAAAATCGTTTGTGTCTAGGGTTATTGACTGCACCCTGCCTATCTCTACCCCTGCCATCTGTACGCTGCTATCTGGCTTGAGACCCGCAACGTTGTCAAAAGATGCACTGATATGATAGTAATCACCTCCAAGTAGTTCCATTTTGCCAAGCTTGATGGTGAGATATCCCACGCATAGGATGCCTATTAAAACAAAAATACCTACGATCGTCTCTTGGGAATATTTTTTCATTTTTTACCTGAAACTCCCTTACACTCCATTTTTGCAATAACTTTCTGATTTTTCTTTGCCGAAGCCAGTAAAGTTGCCATATCCATCGGCTGCCGGACTTCCAAAATTCCAGCTTTCAGACAAAAGTCTATACATACCTTCTTGTATTTAGTCGGATCCATAAGTTCTTGTTGTGAACAATCAGACGAAATTTTATTGATGATCTCTTCAGCCCTTGAAGCGTCTGCACCTGGCAAAACCGCCAGTATTTCACTGGAACCAAATCTTGCTGCGTAATCCTTGTTTGACATATATCTTTTAAGTGTCATGGCAAGACACTGGAAAATCCTTTGGGAAGCAATGTAACCAACACCCTTTTTTATCTCTTCAAGATCGTCAATGGTAAAAAGCACTACTGTAAATATGGTCTTTTTCAAAGCAACCTGTTTAAGCAATTTCTCAACGAGTTTTTCTACCTCAGGACGTGGATTGAGGCCGGTAAGCTGGTCTTGAAGAACCTCTTGACCATGAATAAACTGCCATACAATCTCGTTATCGGACTGTTCTAACTCTAAAGGGGTACCCTGAAACGGAATCTTTTTATTCTCTATAATGGCCACACGATTGCTTATGAAAAAGACATCAGGGATATCATGACTTACCATCACGCCTGTAAATCCAATCTCATGCTGATAATGGGCAATCATATTTAGCACGGCGTTTTTTCTTAAAGGGTCTAAGCCAGTGGTGGGCTCATCAAACAGTATCATGGTAGGCTCTGTAACCAATGCCCTTGCCAGGGCAACCCTCTTTTGCATGCCTCCAGAAATCTGTGAAGGATAACGATCACGTACCTCTTCCAGCTCAAACTGTGCTATTCTAAAATCCACCCTTTTCTTAATTTCCTGGGGGGGCAACTTTGTACGCTCTACAAGGGGCAGAGCAATATTCTCAAAAACAGTCAAGGAATCAAAGAGGGCGTTGTTCTGAAACATGTAGCTAAGGGACCTTTTAAAGGCCTTCCATTCTGCCTTGGAAAACTCGCTTAAAGGTTTGCCTTTTATGAGAATCTGACCAGAGTCTGGCTTAAGCAAACCAATTATATGCTTTAGCAATACGCTTTTGCCAACCCCACTCTTTCCAATAATGGAGGTGATCTCGCCCGAATATATCTTGAGATTCACCTTGTCTAACACTTGCAGGTTACCAAAACTCTTTGAGACGTCTTTAAATTCAATAAAAGGTTGGGTCATTTTCCTATGATCTTAAAGCAAAAAAGATGTCAATACATAGTCAAGCACAAGAACCAGTACACATGAGATAACCACTGCAGATGTGGTAGCCAGGCTCACACCTTTGGCACCAAATCCTCCAGGACGCATATGGGTAAAGTATCCCTGATAGCAGCAAATGGTAGAAACCACCAGGGCAAAAAATAGACTCTTTAGAAATCCCCCCGTCACATCCTTCAAGACCACGCTGTCGTAGATTCTATTAAAAAATATTCCCGAATTGACACCAAGCAGAAGCACTCCGGTAAGATACCCCCCTATCATGCCAATAACATCAAAAAGAGCGGTGAGCAAAGGAAATGTAATCACAGAGGCAGCGATCCTTGGACTTACCAAAAACTTCATGGGATTAATGTCCATGGTATCTAGGGCATCAATCTGTTCTGAAATTCTCATGATACCTATCTCAGCTGCAATGGAAGAGCCGGCTCTTCCGATCACCATAAGTGCAGTAAGTACCGGTCCAAGCTCTCTTATCAGTGACAGTGCAACCGCTGCACCAAGCATGCCTTCGGCGCCAAACTTGACCAGGGTATAATAGCCCTGAAGTCCAAGGACCATACCAGTAAACAGACCAATGAGGCTGATAATCAGAAAAGACTTGACCCCAATGAAATAAACCTGCTGGATAATCTTTCTAAACTGAAACGGGTATGTAAAAATCAATACAAATCCATAAGCAAAGAATATGGCTACAGCCCCAAGCTCCCCTATCACTTTTAGGGTAACTTGCCCCAGCCAGTTGACCAAGCCCATTATGGATAGTGCTTTTTCGGTTCTACTTGCATTCATCACGTTCGTCCAAACCTGTTTATCAGGGGCTATCCAATCAAGGATAGTCACAGGCTCATTCTTCGGTTATCTCAATACACTTTGTAGGGCACAATACGGCAGCCATTTCTATCTCTTCCATAGTGGCCCTGTCATCTCCTAAAAAATCGGCCTTTTCCGCCTCATCCAGCCTGAAGGCTTTAGGGGCAACCTCTTCACACGCCCCGCACCCCTTACAATGAAATTTATCTAAAAATACTTCCTTTTTCTTCATGTTGCCCTGTTGTCCTTTTTTTCACCTAGCCAGAAGGGTAGATGGGTCTTCTGAAATTAATCTAAACACTGATACAATGTCAATTAGTGTTGCGGCTTATATAGGATCGGTAAAAGGATATTATGTGGTTATTTGGTAAAGAGCCTCTTTGAGCTCTTGAATAGTAAAAGGTTTTTGGATAAATACACCCACATTTGAAATACTACCTTTTTTTTCCAGAATCTGCTCACTGTATCCAGACATGAGAAGAACCTTGGTAGTTGGAAAAAGTCTCTTGACCTGTCGCGTCACTTCTAAGCCGTCTTTTCCAGGCATGACTACGTCGGTAATAAATATGTCCGGCTCTTTACCCTTATAGCCTGCCAGAAAAGAGTCAAATTCACTTGGATTAGAAAAGTGTTTGACTTGAAAGTCGAGTTTCCTTAAATACTCTACTACCGTTGACCTAACTATCGGTTCATCTTCAAGGAGAAAGACAAGTCTTCCCTTCCCTCTGATGTTCCTATCAATTTCAAGCCTTTTGATAGAAGTCTTATACTTGGCCTTCTTCTCAATAGCTGGAAGAAAAATAGTTACCCTAGTGCCTTTGCCAGGTGTACTGTCCAGGGCGATATCACCCCTGCTCTGCTTAACAGTGCCGTATATCATAGCAAGCCCCAAACCTGTACCCTGCCCTAGGGGCTTAGTTGTAAAAAAAGGTTCAAAGGCGCGCTCCAAGACCTCCTTTTCCATACCACCACCATTGTCTTCAAAGGTGATAATAGCAGCCCTTCCCACATCATCTTTCAAATGACGCAATATCTTACGGCTTTTCGAAACTCTGGTGGTAACCACTATTTTGCCTTTTCCATCCATGGCGTCCCTAGAATTAAGGGCAAGATTTAGAAAAATTTGCAAAAATCTGCCTGGATCCACTTCGATGGTGCAATCGGCTTTGCCTGGTATAAATTCTACAGCTATTTCTTCGCCCAAGAGTCTTTCAAAAAAGAGGCATGCCTCACCAACCGCCTTGTTCAAAGACACCCTTTCAGGTTTTAGGGTCTGTTTTCTGCTAAAGGCCAGTAGCTGGTTCGTGGTCTCAGCAGCCCTCTTTGCGGCTTTGTTAATTATCTGAAGCTTTCGATAAGACTCCGTCTCTGGTTCCATCTCCATAAGCAACATCTGGCAGTAACCCATTATGGCCGTGAGCTGATTGTTAAAGTCATGAGCTACTCCCCCAGCAAGCCTGCCAATGGCCTCCATCTTCTGTACCTCTCTAAGCTTTTCCTGAAGCTGCCTTTGAGAGGTAATATCCGTGCCCACTACCAGAAAATGTGTCTCACCTTTTTGCCTTGATGAAACATAGGGACTTATTTTCCATGCTATGAGCCTTCTTCTGCCCTTCCAGTCACTGACATGGGCCTCAAACCTGCCACCATTTTCCAGCCGCGTGTTTTGGTTTAGAAATTTTTCTAATCCTTCAGAACTTGAAAGAAGAAGGGAAACAAAAGGAATACCGGTTAATTCTGATTGAGATTTTCCCAACATATCAGCAAGGACCGTATTTACCTGAAAGATTGTGCCATCCTTAAAAATCTCAGCCACCAATACCCCTGCCGTTTCTATAATAAGCTTATTAAAATCACGCTGTTCAACAAGCTTCTGTTCCAGTTCTTGTTGACTGCTAAGATCTTCTATCAAGGCATAAGCGCCAATCACCACGCCCTCGTCATTCCTTAAAGGGAAACCAATTAATGAAATAAAAAGCTCCCTGTCTGTGAGGGCTGTAACATATTTTCCTGTAAATTTTATTTCATTTCCTCGGAGCACCTCTCTGGCCCAGTCGCGAAAGGTTGGATTGGTTGCAGAAAGAGAATTCAGACCTATAAGTTCATCGCGGCTCACCCCAATCAGCTCTGCCAAGCGCCTATTACAATCAACAATTACCCCATTTCTGTCTATGCATAAAAAACCAAGCGGACCTTTTTCAAAAAAGAGCCTGCTGCGTTCTTCTGCCTTTGTAAGGGCAAACTCAAGCTCTTTTTGAGCTGTTATATCCCTAAGCATGGAAAAACATGAACCGCTATCACCAGACAAAGTAGTAAAAATAATCCTGTGTTCCACCCACCTGTAACTTCCATTGGTATGGGTAAGCCGATAGGAAATCTCGCAATCCTCTTTTGAAGGATTGGCACCAAAATTTTTTAAAAATGTTACCACCCTGGCCCTATCCTCCGGATGAACAAGCAACCTGTAGGTATCTTTATCTCTGATAAACTTATCCAGGGGTAAACCTGTCCATTTTTCAAGGCTGGAGGTAGCAAATCTGATATCTAAGATGTCATGACAAGGGGAATAGAGACTTACTATCGGCAGATGATCAAGAAGCGTGGCACAGGTAGCATCTGAAAAAAATAGCAGGAAATAGGTGTGATTTTCACAGGTTTTTAAGGGCACCACCTGACATTTTATAAATGGTCCTACTCCTAAATCCCCAGGATCAACTTCAAAGGTGACCGATCTGTTCTGCTGATTCTTGTATGGCCTTTCATTAAAGATCTTCGACAGGGCGTTGCCAAAAAGTCGATGGTATGACCTCAAGACCGCGAGATCTTCTCCTTTGCCAAGGGATGTAGAGGCATAGATGATGTTTTTATGCTTATCCATCAAGAGGCATGGCAGATCAAGCCTATCCAGAAATTCTTTTATCTGTTGAAGACTCTGGTCCATTCCCTCTTTGGTCTTATTGATAAAAGTTACTGTTCATTGTTAAAGGAAAAAGGTGAACCTTGTACATCCTCATATCTGATCTCATCCACCTCTTCTTTACGATCCCTGCCCGCATACAATCTGTTTGGACAGTTAAAAACCATGCCAGGCTCTGTTCCTATTACTTTATAGCCGTGGACCACACCCGGAGGAACTATTATAGATAACGGTCTATCTACACCTCCATAAAGCCTTAGCATGTTACCATAAGTGGCGGAATCTTGTCTGTTATCCCAAAGTCTTATTTCAAAATTTCCAGGTCCAACAAAACAGAACATATCGGTCTGAAACCTGTGGGCATGTGGCCCCCTTACAATACCAGGATAAGTTAGCGAACAGTAAGACATCTGTGGAAAGACTTCCTCAGAAACCTCGTCACTCCTAAAAAGCTCACAAAGCCATCCCCTTCTATCAAGATATTTTTTAAGTTCCTTAACAATAACCCCTTCTATCACGCCGACGGAAAAGGATTTCATCTATTCGTACCTCCGGGTAACCATATGCCATCGATCTTTTCATAATCACCATGGGTTGCGGCTGCTTCCCCTAGCTTTTCAGCCCTTTGTAAAACATCCGGGATCTGTTTGATTTGGCCTTTTTTTTCCACTCCACGTACCAAAATTGCCGCTGAAAGCCTGCCACCAATGGCATCAAAAAAGTATTTCATAACCCTCAGACTTCCATCAAAAAGAAGTTTGCCCTTTGTTGCACCGACAGACAAAAAAATGCCCTGCCTTTCCTTCCCCCCGATATGGCCCTGTTTAAGCACGTACTGCCTGATCCAAAATGCCTGGGATCTCTCCACAAGTGCCTGACTATTGGCTGTTATATTATAGAAAAACATCGGAGAAGACAAAACCACTATATCAGCCTCTTCTATTTTTGAATAAATTGGTGTCATGTCGTCAATCAAAATACATTCACCAGTATCATCACATCCTCCACACTCAATACATGGAGAAAAATTTATCTCGATAAGCCGTATTTTTTCCACCCTTGCACCAGCCTTTTCTGCACCATAAGCAAAGGTATCGGCAAGAAGATCACTGTTGCCTTCCTTTCTCGGAGAGCCTGAAAAAACCAATATATGCCTCATAAGGTTGCTCCAATGCTTGATAAATATTTTTCCCAACGACCAAAATGAAATACTATTCAAAAGATTGGTTATAATATCAAAGAGTTGGCTAAAAGTCCAAACCTTTATTAACAATCAAAAAATTGAATTTTTTCCTTAAAGAGGAAACAAGTTGTATACCGGTTCCTAGTCAGTTAAATTCACTGGCTGAGAAAATTACAGCCATGACCAAAAAGAGAGCAAACAAGACAAAAAGGCGCGTCTGGGACGCCAAACCTCTGCTTGTCATCATATGGACATCCTGCCTGTTCGTCACAGGCATTGCCATGATGGGCATGGCAGCCTACATGATGCTTGAGCTGCCTCCCATTTCTACGCTGAAAAACTACAGGCCACCAATGGTTACAGAGGTCTACAGTAGTGATGGGAAAACCCTAGCCTACTGGTATAAAGAAAAAAGATGGCCAATATCCATTCACAAGATTCCAAAGAGACTTATCTATGCCTTCCTTGCGGCTGAAGATGCCAGATTTTATGAACATAGAGGTGTTGACCTTATTGGAGTAGTCAGGGCGGCAATAAAAAACGTTGAGGCCGGTGGTATTGTTCAAGGAGCCAGTACAATTACCCAGCAGGTGACGCGATCCCTTCTACTCAGTCCGGAAAGGAGTTGGCTGAGAAAACTAAAGGAGGCCATCCTTGCCTGGCAAATAGATGGAAGCCTCAGCAAGGACGAAATTCTAAACATATACCTTAACCAAATATACCTTGGAAGCGGTGCCTATGGTGTAGAGGCAGCAGCCCGGACATATTTTGGCAAACATGCCCATCAGCTCGATATAGCAGAATGCGCCCTCATTGCAGGTCTGACCCAGGCCCCCAGCAAGTATAATCCGCTTAGACATTTTGAACGGGCAAAAAGACGCCAATTATACGTGTTGAGACGGATGTTCGAAGAGGGATTCATTACCAGAGAGCAAAGAGAAAAGGCAATAAAGAAAAAGCTGGTTCTGAAAAGCGAAAGGCTATCACCACCCCCGGGGGCCGGATACTTCCTTCAGGATCTGAAAAAAGAACTTATAAGAAGATACGGTACACAACGTGTCTTTACGGACGGATTGAAAATCTATACAACCCTTGATGTCAACTGGCAACGAACTGCCTTTGCAGCTCTTGCCAAAGGCTTAGAGGCAGTCAGCAAAAGACACAAAAGGGACCGTCTGCTTAAAGAGAACATACAAGGGGCCCTGATAGCAATTGACGCACAAACTGGTGCCATAAGGGCCATGATTGGCGGCCAAGACTTCAAAAAAAACAAATTCAATCTAGCGATTCAGGGAAGGATGCAGCCAGGCTCTTCCTTTAAGCCTGTTGTATATTCTGCCGCCATGAAAAAAGGGCTCATACAGCCAAATTCTATAATAGTTGATGAGCCTATCTCATTTCCTGGCACAAGAAAAAGCAAACCATGGCAGCCCCAAAACTTCGACAAGGCCTATATGGGGCCAATTACCATAAGGACGGCCCTGACATACTCGCGAAACGTCGTCTCGGTAAAGATTGCAAGAATGATTGGTGTAAATGCGGTGATTGAACAGGCTAAAGCCATGGGAATCACTACTCCTCTAGCACATGATCTGTCTATAGCTCTTGGATCTTCTGCAGTCCCTCTAGTCCAGATGGTTACCGCGTACAGCACCTTTGTAAATCTTGGAAAGGTGGTAACACCCCAGTACATTGAACAAATCACGGACCGGAGTGGTAAGATTTTAGAGATACTTACTCCTGAGTTCCATCAGGCTCTGGACCCTGTTACTGCCTTTCAAATGGGCTATCTCTTGATGGGAGTCGTGCAAAATGGCACTGGACGACGGGCAAGGGCTGTGGGTATTCCAGTGGGAGGTAAGACAGGGACCACTGATAACTATCGTGATGCCTGGTTTGTTGGCTTCAGTCCAGAGGTTGTAGCTGGTGTATGGATTGGCAGAAAAGACAAAAAGTCCCTTGGCAGACTAGAAACGGGAGGAAAAGCTGCCTGTCCGGTCTGGACTGAATTCATGAAGACCACGGTCAAAGACCTTACCAAGACAAGTTACGATATTCCAGATGGAATAGCCTTTGTTCCTGTTGACAAACGTACCGGGCAGATTGTTACCCCGACTAAAGAAAACAGGGGACAGATAGTATGGGAGGCACTAAGAAGGGACAAACTTCCTCCACTTGAACCTGAAACCGGATTTCTTCAAGGAATGCCAGACTGGCTTAGGGGTATTGGTGGATTTTTCCATCTTGGAAACTAGGCTGAGGCAATGAGCCCGAACGTCTCTTTAATACGCAAAATCATGTCAAAAGCCTTGCAATCGGGCAGGCTTGCCCATGCATACCTTATAGTTGACCAAAAAATCAGCGCCAGAAGGAAGCTTGTAAAGCAAATTGCCTCCCTGCTTCTCTGTAAGAAACCCTTAGATGGTCCAGAGGGAAGTCTTGAGCCATGCGGGACCTGCACAAGCTGTAGAAAGGCTGCACTTTCTATCCATCCCGATCTTGTTGAAATAATACCCCAGGGAGAATCAATACGCATAGAACAGATCAGGCATCTGCAAAAAGAGGTTATTTTTGCCCCTCTTGAAGGCAAACGAAGAATTGTAATAATTGACAGGGCCGAAAGCATGGGGCCAAGTGCCTCTAATGCCTTATTGAAGATCCTAGAGGAGCCACCAAGTCACACGGTTTTGCTTCTATCCGCATCTACCTCCAGCGCCTTATTGCCTACAATCCTTTCTCGCTGTCAGGTCCTTAGACAGGCCCGTACGCGGTCCGGGACTCTAGTCTCAGATGGCAAAACAGATAGTGTTTCTCATAAGCTGAATGGCAATTTGGTCAGTTTTCTTGAAAATGAGCTTGCCCTAGAAGATCAAGATGAAGTTTATAATGCGCTGGAGCTTCGAAAAAAGCTGCTTAACTTTATTGGAAGACAGGGACAAGGCAAGCTGCTTGGTTTTTTTGACGCATCCTCCTGTCTTTCTTTATCGAGAAATACGGTTAGATTGACTGTAGCAATCATTAACTCGGTTATAAGGGATGTTTTTCTAATCAGGCAGCTGGCTGCTAGATGCCATGGAAAAGTAGAAATGGATCTTTCAGACCGATTAATAAACATCGATTCCCAAGAACTTCTTGTCCGGTTGGCTCAAGGACTTAATTATGATACCTTGGTTGCCTATAAAAAAAGGCTCGACCTTGCACAGGCAATGATCGACAGAAATGTTAAGGCAGAAATGATAACAGACATGCTCCTGGTATTTTGGCTAAAGTCTGACAGTAAGATACAATAAGTAACTGCTATGAAAGAAGAAGTTGTTAAAGATAATGACAAAATAACAGACGCTCTTCAAGAAGAAGAACTTGTCTCCTGCGTACTGTGCAGGGTCCGCATAAGACCTAATACCACTGCAATGACCTATCGGGCTGGAGAACTCCGTCTAAAAGAAGGAGAATGGGTAGTTGTTCCTACGGTCAACAGCACAGAAGTTGGGCAGATCGTCTCTAAGCCCATAAAGGTGAAGTTACCCAAAAGATGCATGCCGCCAAAGGTGGAACGGCTGGCCACTACTAGTGAGATAGAGGATTATTATAAAAACCTGGAATTTGAGAAAAATGCCTGGGCTATCTGCCAAGGGCACATCAACAGTCTTGGATTGAAAATGAAACTCATAAAGGTGGAAAGCTTCTTTGACCGAAGCAAGATAATCTTCTATTACTCTGCAGATGGCAGGATAGATTTTAGGGAACTCGTTAAGGCCCTTGTTAAAGACCTGAGGATGAGGGTCGAGATGAGACAGATCGGCATCAGGCACGAGGCAAAATTAGTAGGCGGAATTGGTTGTTGTGGCAGGGAACTTTGCTGTGCAGGCTTTCTCACATCCTTTGATTCAATATCCATAAAAATGGCAAAAGCCCAAAACCTGCCCCTTAATCCAAGTAAAATCTCAGGCCTTTGTGGCAGGCTCCTGTGCTGTCTAACCTATGAATATCAGACATACAAAGAGATGGCCCAGAATCTGCCAACCCTTGGCAAGGCATGTCAGACTCCCACTGGACAGGGAAAGGTCATTAGGCAGAACATATTTAAACAGGCAGTTACTGTTGCCATGCCAGACGGTAGCATAATTGAATACACGGTAGAGGAACTCGAGGGAAAAAAAGGAACCAACAAGGAAGAGCTCAATGAATATGCTCCACCTACAGATGAAGAAGAGCCTGGAAAGATGACAAAACAGGAGGCAAAAGCCCTGCCAAGATCCAAATCGCAGACTAAAAACCAGAAACACAAAAGGCACGGCAAAAGGAGATCCTCCAAAAAACAAAAAACAAGGCAGCAAAAGGCCTCGACAAAGAAAGGCAAAAAGAAGAATTCAAACAAAAACAGGCAAGAGACAAATAACATGAGCAAGAAAGGCAAGGGCCAGTCCAATGAGTAACCGTTTTTATGTTACAACTCCCATTTACTATGTAAACGCTGAACCACACCTCGGGCATGCATATTCAACAGTTGTGGCAGATGTTCAAAATCGCTTTCACAAGCTCATAGGTCACGAGACCTTCTTTCTTACAGGCACAGACGAACATGGTGACAAGATTGTACAGGCTGCCCAAAAAATGGGGCTGTCTCCAAAGGAGTACACAGACATTATCAGTGAAAAGTTCGCTAAGACATGGCCACTTCTCAATATCCGTCCAGACCGGTTCATCCGTACCACAGATCCCCAACACATCAAAACCGTACAAATGGTTCTGCAAAAGGTCTTTGATCAGGGTGACATCGAATTCAGGGAATACGAAGGGCTCTACTGCTTTGGTTGCGAAAGATTTCTTATAGAAAGGGAACTTGTTGATGGCAAATGCCCGGATCATAAAGTAGCACCGACAAGGCTCAAAGAAAAAAACTATTTCTTTCTAATGAGCAAGTATCAACAATGGCTTATTGATCACATAAAATCAAATCCTGAATTCATAACACCCCAGAGATATAGAAATGAGGTACTGTCTTTTTTAAAAGAACCTCTTGACGATCTGTGTATCTCTAGACCTGTTACAAGGCTGACCTGGGGTGTGCCCTTGCCATTTGACAGCAACTTTGTGACCTATGTCTGGTTTGATGCCCTGATCAATTACCTTACCGGCCTTGACTATCCGGATGGGCAAAACTTTGCCAAGTTCTGGCCTGCTGCAAACCATGTAATTGCCAAAGACATACTCAAGCCTCATGGCATCTACTGGCCCATCATGCTCCACGCCATTGGAATAGAACCGTATCAGTCTTTGCATGTTCATGGGTATTGGAAGATAAAAGACGAAAAGATGTCAAAGAGTCTTGGCAACATCATCAGGCCCAAATGGCTGGTAGAAAACTTTGGAGCAGATGCCACTCGTTATTGCCTGATGAGGGAGATGAACTTTGGCTTAGATGCCAGTTTCAGCTACGATGCCTTTGTTACCAGAATAAACGCAGACCTGGCCAATGACCTTGGAAATCTGTTAAGCAGATCAACAACCATGCTCCACAAGTTCAGACAGGGACTAATACCCCCGGAAAGGGTCATAGAAGGCCCGCAGGACGACTTGCGGCACCATCTTTCAGCCCTTGTTCCTTCCTGGCAAAAGCTTATGTCTGACTTCCAGGTCCACAATGCCCTTCAAGAGATATGGAAGGCACTGAATATGGCCAACAAGGTCATAGACACCACTGCACCTTGGCAGCTAGCCAAAGAAACCACCAAGGCCCAACTTCTTGACGATGTGCTTTACTGCCTTATGGAGACGTTGAGGCTTTCAGCAGTACTTGTAAGTCCGGTTATACCTGAGGCGGCTGAAAAAATTTTAAGTAGCATGGGTCTAGATCCTGCCGGTGAGCTAGGCCCAAGTGGACTTTCCTGGGGAAGACTAAAGGAAGGCGCAAAAGTGGCCAAGATTCCTCCACTTTTCCCCAGGATTGGACCTTCCAAAAAAGAAGCCCAAGGTGCCCAGATACATGACAAGGCCAAGAAACAAAAAGGGGGGAAAGTGGAGGAAAAAACAGCTTCAAACCAGGGTCTCGTTACCATAGAGGATTTTCAAAAGGTACAGCTCCGGGTGGCTGAGATTGTTTCTGCTGAAAAACATCCCAATGCAGACCGTTTGCTCAAGCTTACAGTAAAGGCCCCTGAAGAAAGGACCATTGTGGCTGGCATAGCAGAACACTTTTCACCGGAATCCCTTGTTGGCAAAAAGGTGATAATAGTTGCCAATCTAAAACCTGTAAAACTTAGGGGAGTAACATCTCAAGGGATGCTTCTTGTTGCCAAGGATAGCAAAGGGCTGCATCTTCTTGAGGTATCTCCAGACACAGAACCAGGTGCCAAGGTAAGCTAGAGTTGGACACCAAAACCGTCATACTAGGTACGGCAGGTCACATTGATCATGGAAAGACCACCCTGGTCAAGGCCTTAACGGGTACCGATACCGACAGGCTCAAAGAGGAAAAGGCCAGGGGCATTACCATAGAGCTTGGCTTTGCCAGGCTCCAGTTGCCTTCTGGGATATCTGTAGGGGTTGTTGATGTCCCAGGCCATGAAAAGTTTGTCAAAAACATGGTTGCTGGTGTTGCAGGCGTGGATCTTGTCGCCCTGGTCATAGCTGCAGACGAAGGGGTGATGCCGCAAACCAAGGAACATTTGGAGATATGCCAACTACTTGGTGTGAAGCACGGCCTGGTGGTTTTAACCAAGGCGGACATGGTGGATGATGAATGGCTTGAGCTGGTAAAGGATGACGTACAGGAATTCCTCAAGGGCACATTCCTTGAGAAAAGCCCTATTATACCGGTGTCAGGGGTTACCGGCCAAGGTCTTGACAGACTCCTTTCAGAGCTCGACAAAATGGTTTCCACCATACCCGGACGCAAGGTTAGAGGGCCCTTCAGACTCCCTGTTGACAGGAGCTTTGTCATGAAGGGTTTTGGTACGGTTGTAACAGGCACTGTTATCTCAGGTACGGCCTCAGTAGGAGATGAGGTTACAGTCTATCCACCAGGACATCAAGGACGCATCAGAACCATCCAGATCCACGGCAGGGAAAGTGAAAGGACGGTGCCGGGCCTTAGAACGGCCCTTAACCTGCAGGGCGTTTCCAAAGAGAACGTACAGAGAGGCATGGTTGTTGCCCTGCCCTCTTCCCTCCAGCCTAGTTTCCTTGTAGATATAGAATTCTACTATTTGAAAAGTGCACCCAAACCGCTTAAACACAGAGCACCTGTCAGATTCCATGTAGGCACAGCTGAGGTTATTGGCAGAATCCTGATGCAGGAAGATGAAATAAGGCCCGGCTCCACCTGTCTTTGTCAGATAAAACTAGAAGAACCAGTGGCAGTGCTTCCAGGAGACAGATATGTCATAAGATCTTACTCACCCATCAGGACTATTGGTGGTGGAAGAATACTTAACCCGGTTCCTCGCAAGAGAAAGCGGCACAAGAAATGGATGTGGGAAGAACTTGAAATCCTGGCCAAGGCCAAGCCCGAAAGGATAATTGAACTTCATCTGAATAATGCCGGTTACAGAGGGCTTTCAGGGGCTGAGATTGGTATTCGGACTGGTTTTTTTGGAAAATCCCTAAAAAAATTGCTTGATTCGCTTTTAAGCTCAAGAAAAATCTTGAAATTTGATGCAGAAGACAGGTTCGTTTCCATGCAGGTTTTTGCTGACCTCATGGAAAAAACACAGTCTATATTAAGGGATTACCACAAGGCCAATCCCTTAGTAGAAGCCATGCCCAAAGAAGAGCTGAAATCCAAGCTTTTTCCAACCTCGTCTCAGACTGCACCTGGTCGTGAACAGGCTACAAAAGGACCAGTACAGAGGCTGTTTAACAGAATTCTGGATGCCCTGTCCAAAAAGGGAATTATTGTAGCAGACAGGGACAGCGTACGCCTGGCTTCTCACAGGATCAGGCTGGATGGAGAAGAAGAGAAGATAAAGTCCAGGATAGAGATCATCTTTAAAAAGGCTGGCCTTACTCCTCCTTCTGTGGAAGAAGCAGTTGACAGGGCCGTTAATCATAAAGAAGACCTGGAACAGGCCAGACAATTCTTCCAGCTCCTTGTGAGGGAAGGAAAGCTCATCAAGGTGAAAGACGGCATATATTATCATCCTGATGCACTTGATGAGATAAAAAAACGGGTAGTCGATTATCTTGTCAAAAACCATGAGATGTCTGTTCCTGACTTTCGCAATCTTTGCGGAGGACTGTCACGAAAATTCATGATTCCCCTTCTTGAATATCTAGATTCTCAAAAACTCACTATAAGGATAGGCGATAAAAGGCGTCTCAGACAAAAGGTATCGTAAAAGACATAACAGCGATGTTTAAAGATACTCTTAGGCAGTGTCTGAAAGACAAGGCTGCCCCAAGAACACGAAATTTTAGCCAGTTTATCTTCACCTTTGAATTGGTCCCAGCCAGGGCATCAAGAGGCAAGGTAGTGGACGACATCATAAGGTTTGCCCAAGAGGCAGCATCTGTAAAACGGATCAGCGCCCTTTCCATTACTGACAATGCTGGTGGACATCCTGCCCTGACCCCACAGGCCCTTGGTTCTGAGATTAAATCCATGGGCATTGCCCCTGTAATTCACTTTTCATGCAAGGACAAAAACAGAAACCGTATAGAATCCGAGCTGTTTGAACTGGACAGGGCAGGACTCAACACCCTTTTGGTTCTGACAGGGGATAACCCGAGATACGGATATATGGGCAGGGCAAAGCCTGTATTTGACCTGGATTCGGTTCTAGTACTGGCAATGATTCAAGAGATGAGACACGGCCTAGTAGTTCACAAGAAGGCCCCTGGAGGCGGAGTGAGGCTTCCGAAGATGGATTTCTATTCTGGCTGTGTGGTCTCGCCTTTTAAAAGGACCTTTCCAGAGCAGATATTTCAGTACCTTAAGCTTAGGAAAAAGTTGCAGGCAGGGGCTCAATTCATCATTAGCCAAATGGGCTATGATGTACGCAAGTATCAGGAACTGGCACTCATACTGCAAAAAATGAATTTCTCTGTTCCACTGCTTGGAACAGTGCTCATTCCAACCGTAGGACTTGCCCGTATAATCCATAAAAATGTAATTCCCGGCTGTACCGTACCCACAAGGCTTTTGGAGCAGATGGAAAAATGGCCAACAGAAAGGGCATTGGAACTGCGCCTTGATATCGCTGCAAAACTTGTGGCAATCTTATACGGGCTTGGTTATCACGGAGTGCATCTAAGTGGACCAGGCCTTGAGTATAAACACGTTCACCAGGTCATTGAAATGGCCCACGACCATGCTGCAGATTGGCAAAAATACGTGGATGATTTTCTTTTTCCAGAAGAATGGCAGTCTTTCCTCTTTCAAGAGGATCCCTCAACAGGACTTAACAGCAATAAGCTCAATTCCTTTTCAAGGGATTACAAGGAGACTCTTAGCCCTCCCTATCTGATTGGCAAGATAATCCATGCCCTCTTTTTTGAACCCGATCGCGGTCTGTTCAACACAGCCAAAAGGCTAGTTAAAAAATGTCACGAAAAAGGATGCATTTCTTGGTTAACATCTTTTGAATATTTTTTTAAAGAGCTGCTATACCAGTGTCAAAGATGTGGTGACTGTTACCTTGGGGATCTGGAATTTCTCTGTCCCCAGTCCCAATGTGCCAAAAAGCTGGTCAATGGTCCATGTGGAGGAAGTAACAACGGATGGTGCGAGGTATGGCCAGAAGAAAAAAGGTGTCTTTTTGTACGCCTTTTTAACAGGGCCTCATGGAATACAGACATACTCTTCAAGGATCAAGAAATTATTCCACCCAGGGACTGGGCCCTGGACAGGCAGTCATCTTGGCTGAATTTTTATTTGGGTCGGGATCATAACCATAAAACCATGAAGAGTGAAACAGATGAAGATTAGACCTTGTATAGATATCCATAATGGTAAGGTGAAACAGATTGTTGGCTCCACGTTATCTGACAGTAGGGTCAAAGATCTAAAGGAAAACTTTGTCTCGGATCACCCTCCTAGTTATTATTCGTCTCTTTTTAGAAGATACAATCTTACTGGTGGCCATATTATTATGTTAGGCCCGGGAAATGAAGAGGCTGCCCTTGACGCCCTGTCTGGCTGGCCTTACGGCATGCAGATAGGAGGAGGCATCAACATTGATAACGCCAGATATTGGCTGGACAGGGGAGCAAGCCACGTAATAGTAACATCCTTTGTCTTTTACAAGGGTCACATAGACATGGACAGACTCAAAAGGCTTGAGAAGCTGGTTGGCAAAGAGAGGCTGGTGCTGGATCTAAGTTGTCGCAAAAGAGAGGGCAGATACTTTATAGTAACAGACAGATGGCAAAAGTTTACCCATGAAGAGATAACCCCGCAGTGTCTTGAGACCCTAAGCCGTTACTGTAGCGAATTTTTGGTCCACGGCGTAGATGTGGAGGGAAAATGTCAGGGCGTGGATCTCCTTTTAGTAGAAATGCTTGCAGAATTCTCTCCTATTCCTACCACATATGCAGGAGGAGCAAGGTCGATTGAAGATGCCGTCTCTGTAAAAGACAAGGGTAAAGACAGAATAGACCTTACCATTGGAAGTGCCCTTGACATATTTGGCGGCAAGGGAGTCACTCTGGAACAAATAGTTGCATTTAACATGAAGGTTGGGGCCTGAGTCTGCCGTCTTTTAATAGCAACGTCCTGTTTACCATATGTTCAATAAGGTGAGGTAGATGGGTTATTATGATAAAGGCATCAAAATCTTCATCTTGGATCACAGAAAGGAACCTCTCCACTGCCCTGTTTTCAAGCCCTGCCATGGGTTCATCCAGCAGCAAGATCCTGGGCTTCATGGCGATTACAGATGCTAGGGCAACAAGCTTTTTCTCTCCTCCGGAAAGCTCGTATGGCACCCTTCTTTCAAGATGTGCTATCCCCAACCGCTCAAGGCATTGCCTAGATATCTCTAGGGCCTCTTTCCGTGGCATCCCAAGGTTCAAGGGCCCAAAGGATACGTCTTCTATAACAGAGGGAGAAAAAAGCTGGTCATCAGGATCTTGAAAAAGAAGGCCTATCTTGCGTCTAGGCTCCTGAAAATCCTTTTCTCTAACACACCTCTTGCCAAAGATATTTATGGAACCACTAACAGGAGGTATGAGTCCAAGCATAATATGAAACAATGTCGTTTTTCCTGCCCCGTTTCCTCCAAGAAGAGCAATCCTGTCTCCCTTGTTGACTTCCAGGCTTACACCAGACAGCACCAAACCACAGTTTGGATATCCAAAAGAGATATCTTTCAGTTGTATAAGAGGCAATTTCCACTCCATTCAATACTCAAAAGGCAAAGACCAAAAGTCAGTATGACTGCAATCAAAATCAGATCTTCCCTTCCAAATTTAAAATGAGACAAGAGCCAAAAGGTACCGTTAAATCCCCTGCATACCATGGCCCAGTAAACTCTTTGCCCCCTGTCATAGCTTCTGACAAAAAGAGTCCCCAAGATATTTGCATAGGTCTTATATGTAAAAAGATTGGTCCCGGGCCTGAACCCTCTTAGCAAAGCAGCCCTTTTTATTCTAAGATACTCGTCTTCTAGTACATGGAGATAACGCCAGGAA
>Ga0256835_1000162_pt1 | contig 54318 bp, 47 predicted proteins | sample PIR30metaG_FD_185972 | JGI IMG/M metagenome (GOLD analysis project Ga0256835, IMG submission 185972) | Hydrothermal vent microbial communities from East Pacific Rise, Pacific Ocean - PIR-30 | ecosystem: Environmental > Aquatic > Marine > Hydrothermal vents | place: Pacific Ocean: East Pacific...
AGATGCAGGTCTACGTTGTGAACCGGGACCTGCGTACCTACGGACTGCGTGAAGATATCTACCGAGAGGCCCGGGCCGAGAATATTCATTTTATGCGCTACGACCACGAAGAGCCCTTCACGGTGGAAGAGACGCCCCAAGCCCTTGCGCTGGGGTTCAAGGACTGGGTCCTTGGCCGGCGGGTGAACATCTCGGCCGACATGCTGGTGCTGGCGATGGCGATCGTACCCGAGGCGCCCAATCCCCTGGCCCAGCTCTACAAGGTGCCCCAGGACGAGGACGGGTTCTTCCAGGAGGCCCACCCCAAGCTGCGGCCGGTGGATTTCGCCACCGACGGCGTGTTTGTCTGCGGGCTGGCCCGGGCCCCGCAACCCATGGAGGAGTCCATCTCCCAGGCCCAGGCGGCGGCGGCCAGGGCGGCCGCGGTTCTGAACCACACGTCACTTAAAATCGGCGGGGTGGTGGCCAGTATTGACAAGACCGCCTGCGTGGGTTGCGGGGTATGCGTGGCCTGCTGCCCCTATCAAGCGATCGACCTGGACGAGGACGGCAAGGCGGTGGTCAACCAGGTAACCTGCAAGGGATGCGGTACCTGTGTAGCCTCCTGCCGCTCCGGTGCGGCGGACCTGCCCGGCTTCTCCGAGGCCTCCATCATGGCCCAGATAGCGGCCATGGACTGAGGGTTCTTTGCCGCTGGCGGTGGATTTTCCTTGGATCAGATTGGCCCGGCCGGCCAATCTGAAGATGATTAACCGCCTCATGATGGTGGTTCATGCGTCCCCCGATCAAGAGTCGATGACGTCGTAATCACCAGCCTCTATGATCGCCCGCGTGAACAACTTATCTTGTAGCCACATCTAGCCCCTTGCCAATTTATGCCGGCGCCTGGCTCCCGCCAGGCCGCGCCCATAGGCCCCAGCGGCCCGGACGCGCGGTATGCCTCCCGTGCTATACTGGTTATCCCAGGTGTTGGTGGGTGTTTGCGCCCAAGGTCGCACCGGTCGCGAGCCGGACAGACACGACCGCCGCGACTAAGGCTGTTTTGGCGGCTACTTGGCGGGAGAGCTGGCGCAGGCGCGGCTAAATTGTGAGAGTCCTCCGGCGGGCAGGCCTGGTTTTCGGCTATGCTATGCCTTGCCCACCGCTAATTAGGAGCTAGCGTCGTGAAAACTATCGGTGGCCGATTGCTTTTCATTTTCGTTATGTGTCTTGTCTTTATGCTGGCCTCGACCTTTTTTCATTATGATAATGTTGCCGGGTTAAAAGATAAATTATTGCTAATGGAAAGGTTGGGCGACCTGCGGGATGACCTGCTTGAACTCAGAAGGTATGAAAAAAACATTTTTCTGGCCGGCGATCGCAGCGACGTTGATAAATTAAAATCCTACCTTTCGCAAACCATGGATAATTTCAATGAGCTCAAAGAACAAATCAAGAAAATCATGGGAAGGCGGTCATTCGAACAATTCTGGAGCGCCCTGGAAACTTATGAAAAATTAGTCTACCAGGGAATCGAACAAGGCAAAAGCGGCACTTTCGATTACCTTAATTCCCAAATACGCAAGAACGGCAAGCTGTTAAATGAATTCATGGATAGACTCATCGAGATAAAACGCCGCAGGATCGACCGAGCCATCAACAGCATGTGGGTTATTCCGTTTGTTTTCTTCGCCCTGTTTCTCGCCGTGTTTGGCTACATGCTCAAGCAGGCCCAGAAGAATATTTCCCAGCCGCTGTCTGTCTTGCGCTCAGCCACGGGAAAGGTTTCCCGGGGCAGTTACGAGCAGATCGATTATCCCGTGGATAGGGTTGATGAGATATCGGAATGTATCAGCGCCTTTAATAAAATGATACAAGAGATAAGAACCCGCCAGGATCAACTGCTGCAGTCGCGAAAAATGGCGTCGATCGGCACCTTGACTTCCGGTATTGCGCATGAGCTAAACAACCCCATAAATAATATATCCCTTATCGTGGATACATTATTGGAAGATGAAGATATACCTCAACCAGAGCGGCTTAAACTATACCAGGACCTCATGGCACAGGCGGACCGTTCCGCCGAGATCGTCAAAGGCTTGCTGGAATTCACCCGGATGGACCAGGAGCAGTTGGAGAAGTTGTCCCTCGAGGAAATTGTTGATAAGACGGTCCGTCTGGTGAAAAACAAAATCAGCCTGCAGCAGATAAAGTACGAAAAGATTATCAATATACCACTTAAGCCAGTATGGATAGATAAAAGCCGATTCCAACAGGCATTGCTTAACTTGCTGGTCAATGCGATACAGGCCATGCCCGATGGCGGTAAGCTTTCTATATCCTTTAATGCCGGAGAAACCCCCGACGAAATAAGGATTGACGTGGCCGATACCGGCGTCGGCATTGCCAAAGAGCACCTGGAATCTATTTTCGATCCCTTTTTTACGACCAAAAAAGAGGGCGAGGGTACCGGGTTGGGGCTGTCGGTAACCTACGGTATCATAAAGAAACATGGAGGGCGCATCGCGGTTCAAAGCACACCCGGAAGAGGTACTTGCTTTTCTATTTTTCTGAGTACGAGAGCACACCATGAGCCAGAGCAAAACGCAACATAAAAAACGCATTGCGATAATAGATGATGAGCCCATCGCCTGCCGGGAAATTCAGCGCGGCTTGGCCAAGGATTTGTATGTTGTCGAGACCTTTGGAGATGGTGAATCCGCCCTGGAAAAACTAGCCAGTGATCCCTTTGACCTAGTCTTCTGCGACCTGAGGCTGCCGGGTAAGGATGGGCTGGAGATTGTCAGGGAGGTGAAAAAACGCCATCCCTTGACCGAAGTAATCGTTTTCACGGGCTACGGTTCCATCGATACCGCCGTGGAGGCCATCCAGGCCGGGGCGTTTCATTTCCTTACCAAGCCGGTAAAAATCAATGAACTCCGGTCCCTGGCGGCGCGCGCCCTGGAGAAAGTCGCGCTGATCCAGGAGAAGGAGACCCTGAAGAAATCCCTGGCCGCCTATTCCCGGCAGCAGTATATCATCGGCCATAGCCAGGCCATGCAGGAGGTTTTATCGGTTGTCAAAAAGGTATCTTCCTTGAATTGCAATGTCCTGATACAGGGAGAAAGCGGAACCGGAAAGGAATTGGTGGCCCGGGCAATTCATTTCCTCGGATCGCGGCGCGAGCATCCTTTTATCGCCTTTTCCTGCGGCGGTTTTTCCGAAGAACTTATCGCCAATGAACTTTTCGGACATGAAAAGGGGGCGTTCACCGGGGCTCTGAATACGAAGATCGGGCTGTTGGAATCGGCCGATAAGGGGACTATTTTCCTGGATGAAATTGAGATCATGCCGGCCAGTATGCAGGTGAAACTCCTGCGGTTCATCCAGGAACGTACCTTGATCCGGGTCGGAGGCACCAAGCAGATACCGCTTGACGTACGGATTATCGCCGCCGGCAACAAAAACCTAAAAAAAGCCACCGAAGACAAGCGCTTCAGGGAGGACCTTTTCTATCGGCTAAACGTAGTTTTGATCGAACTTCCTCCCCTGCGTGATCGCCGCAGCGACATACCACTGCTCATCAGCCACTTTATTAAAAAGTACAACCAGCAGTTCGGGATGTCGGTTTCCCTGACCGATCCAAAAGTTCTGGAAATCTTTAACCAGTACCCTTTCCCCGGTAATGTGCGGGAGCTTGAAAATATTATCGAGCGAGCCATAGCCCTATCCGACGATAAAACCATTACCGTCGAAGACCTTCCCGAGGATCTTTTTGCCTTCTCCATAGAAGATATGAAGGAGAAAACATGGCTGTCTCTCAAGGATCACGAGAGAGAATACATACGCTGTGTTCTGAATGAAACGGGCAACAACAAGGTAAAAGCCGCTGAGATACTCCAGGTATCGCGAACCACCCTATGGCGCAAAATCAAACAGTACGACCTTGATATTCCTACCACCTAGCTAGCCCAAGTGTTTCAAACCGGAACGCCCTGGCGTTCCAAAATGAAACCAAAACGCCGCCTTTTCAAGGTTGCGTCCCGGTAATCTCTGTAAATTCAATATATTAAGAAATGGCCCTGTTTTTGCAGACCATCCCGCAAGGCGCAAAGCGGTGAGGGGGACGCGTATTGGGCTACGTGTTGGCAAAAAAATAGAATGAACACCCAAAACCGGGACACTAGGCAGAACTGTGGGTCAGGAAAACATACTCATACCATTGGCGCCGGACAGTAAAGATTTAAAAGCCTTGCACCATGCCATATCGCTGGCGGAGAGGATCAATTCCAAGATTATTGTCTATTCCATGGAATCGGAAGATGCCAAGAACCCGGTTATCGAGGCATGCAAGGATGTAATCAACCGGGGGCGTGAAAACGGCCTGAAGATATCATTTCTGGTCACCTCGTCTCCGGGCGAAAATACCACGATGGATTTTTTGCAATTACTGGATCGCAAACGTATCGACCTCATCGTTCTTAGTGATACGGAAGAATATCTGGAAAAGATGGTCAGGAAATTGATGCCATCGATATTTTGCCAAGTGGTCCAGGTTAAGGAAAAGGATGATATCAATCATTTACATGGCTAGCCATATCGCGAAGCCTGGATAAATATGCGGGCATTAAAATAGTGGTGACGTGGAAGGATACCGCAAATCAAATGCAAGAACCTATATCTTACTAGTCATTTATTGAAAGGGTGAGTATATATGTCCATTGTATTGATGTCAGGCCCAGCGCATGGCATGACGCGCGTGCTGGCCAAAAAGCTGGCGGATGAAACCGGGTGGCCTTTATATTCAAGGGATCAGCTTGCCGAAGAAGCTCACGCCCAGGGAATTAAGCTAGGCCGCTTGGAAGCCTCGATCATAAAGTCTCCCATAATCTCCGAACGACTGGCCTGGGAAAAAGAAGTATACCTCTCCTTTGTAACCGACGTACTGTATAAAAAAATCAAGGATAACAACTTGGTTTACACGGGAAGGGCCGCGCATCTTTTATTTCCAGGCGTAGAAAATATCTTCCGGGTGGGAGTCAGCGTTCCGATTGAAACCAGGGTGGATATTGTCGCCCAGCAACTTAACCTTAGCCCGGAAAAGGCCCTGGACTATCTGAAATCCCTGGATGCGGACATTATCAAGTGGGTCCATTACGTGCACCGTGCCGACCTGCGCGATACGTCCAATTACGATCTCCTGCTGAATTTAGAGCACCTCAACCTCAGCCACGCCACAAGTCTTCTGAAGCAAACGGCCCTACTGCCCGAATTCGACCTTACCCCGGATAGTAGGAGCCACCTGGAGGATGTGCACTTGGCGGCCCGGGCCACCCTCCACCTGGCGCTGAACAAGGAGACCTCCCACCTGAGCCTGGGGGTCCGGGCCAGCGGCAAAATACTGACCGTAACCTACTTGCCACGCCAAAAAGATGTGGCCGAGTCGATATCAAAGGTGCTGGGTACCTTGGAAGAATGCAAGGGAACCATCTGCACCATGGCCGAGACCAACATCCTGTACTTGTCCGAGCACTTTGATCCCCGCAGCGAGGATTTCCAACAGATAACCCAGTTGGCCAAGCGGTGGGGAGCCGCGGTTGAATTGATCCGGCTCATTCCACCCAAGGACGGCAAGCCGTTTTTCCAGGAAGCGGCCGCCCTGGAGCCCCGCACGGGGGACAGTACCTATACCGGGGGGGTGGAAGACGACGGGCCGGAAGTGGAGACCGATGACGGCGGCCTGAGCGCCACCATAGAAGAGTTGGTGGCCATGGGACGATCGGCCGGTGGATACACCATTGCGGGCGGCCAGCGGGAAGTCATTAATGCGCTACGCGACACCGAAAATTACTCCCTGATCATTCTCGGCGACCTGTTCCTGTCCAAGGGGCCGCAGGCCAGCATCCGCCTGACCCGTGAGCTGGGAATGGCCATCAACGAGAGGCTCAAAACGCCGGTCATCAGGATAGAGGAACTCCAGTCCCAGTTCTTATTCGGCAAAAAACAGGCTCTGAAGCTGTTGTTGTTTACCCTGGTGGTCGTGGCCATTTATACCCTGGTGTTTTCATTTCAGAAACCGATCCTCGATTTCCTCGGCGGCGAGCTGCACGAAAAATGGAGATGGGCCTCTTCCATTGCGGTCGCCCTATTCGTACCGCTGGTGGCCTACACCTACGGGACCATAGCCGGGTTGATACTCAAGCTCGTCAACATCGACTGATTTCGCGCAAGGGGAGGTTTTCATGGAGTACTTGATCGCCAACTTTGTACAGCTTGATCTTTCCACGTCGCTCCAGGTGGTTCTCCTGGGTTTTATCGGTGGCGTGCTAAGCGGGTTCATCGGCAGCGGCGGCGCCTTTTTCATGACCCCGGGCATGATGAACCTGGGCATTACCGGCGTTGTGTCGGTGGCCAGTAATATTACCCACAAGTTCGGCAAGGCCATGGTCGGTTCCCATAAGCATGGCAAGGCCGGCAACGTCGATAAGAAACTGGCCCTGTTCATGCTCATCACCGCGGTGATCGGCATTCAAATCGCGGTGGGCATAAACAGCTTCCTTTTCAAGGGCGGCGCCGGCCATGGCGCCGCCAAGGGGGCTGGGGCCAACCTGTATATCAGCTTGGTCTTCGCCGTCATCCTCTCGGTGGTTGCCCTGTCCATGATGAAAGACGTGCTGGGCTCTTCCCGGTCGGGTGATGATAGCGATTCGGGGCCATCCCGGAAGATCGCCAATGCCATGGCCAAGATCACCATTCCCCCGGTGATCCATTTCAAGGTCGCCGACACCAGTGTCAGCCTGTGGGTCCTGTTGCCCTGCGGCATCGCCACGGGATACCTGGCCGGGACCATCGGGGTCGGGGGGTTCATCGGGGTGCCGGCCATTATTTACGTGTTTGGCGTGCCGACGGCGGTGGCCGCGGGCACCGAGCTCTACCTGGCGATGTTCATGGGCGCCTACGGTGCCTTGAGCTATGCCTACCAAGGCTTTGTCGACATTCGCCTGACCATGCTCCTGTACCTCGGTTCGCTGGTGGGAATCTACCTGGGGGTCTATGGCGTGAAAGTCGTCAATGAAAAATACATCCGCATGGTGACCAGTATCATCATCCTGCTCTGCGTGGTGAGCCGGGCGATTGCCATTCCCATGTACCTGCGGCAGTTGGGCATGGTGTCTTTCGATGCCTCCTACGATGTTTATTTCAGCGGGTTCAGCAAGTTCTTCCTGTTTGCCAGCGGTATCTCCGGGTGCCTGGTTATTCTGTTTAATGTCGGCCGGTCCTATATCCAGAGGAGGAGGATTCAGAAAACCCTCCTGGTCGTCAATCCCGATGGATAGCCCCGGTTTGCCGGATCGCAGGGATGACTGTTAACCGAAAGGAGGCCGATGATGTCATTGAAGATACTGATCCTTGACGATGAAACCATTGTGGGAGAACGGCTTAAGGCATCGCTGGAAAAAGACGGCCATTACCTGGAAGCGTATACCAACCCCCACGAGGCCATAGAAAGCCTCAACCAGGAGGTGCCCGATATCGTGGTTACGGATATCCGCATGGATGATATCGATGGCATCAAGATTCTAGAGCTCGTAAGGGAAAAGAATCCCAGGACCAAGGTTATCATGATTACCGGTTACGCCACTCTGGAGGTGGCCCGGGAATCCCTGACCAAGGGAGCCTTTGATTTCATCGCCAAGCCGTTCAAGATCAAGGAGATAAAGGGCGCCATCGAAAAGGCGGCCCAGGCGCTGGCCACGGAAGACGGAGGTTAATGTCCCATGCGCAACACCTCCATAGCCGTAGAAGCAGACCTGGCTTCGCGGATCGCCATACGCTATGCCTGTCAACTGGGCCGGTCCCTGGAGATGAACATCGGCACCATCCATGCCCTGGAGCCGGGAGAAGAGGGGCGATCCATCGCCACCGGCTGGGTCCGCCAGACCTGGGAAAATGCGGTGGTCCAGGAAAAAATCGAGCAGGTTACGCAGATGGTCAAGTCCGAACAGGCCGGATGCCGTAGGCTGGAAAACCCGATTTTTTTGCCCCCGGGTCGCCACCGGGATGACCGCATCGCAGAACACCTCCGGTCCAACCAGAGCGACCTCTTGGTGGAGGGGATGCTCCACCGTTTTGAGCCCGATCAATTCATGCAGAAGGTCGGCTCCCGGTTGTACCGGGAATTGCCCTGTCCCATCCTGCTGGCCAAGAATGTACCCCCCTTATCCAAGGGTGTCTTGTGGGTATCGGAAGGCAAGGTCCCCCAGCCGATGGCCAAGGCCTTTTGGGGCCTCTTACCCCTCCCGTCGATTGAGTTGCAGTTTTTGGTATGCCGGTTTGGCCGGCCCCCGTCTGAGGCGGCCAGGGAGATAGCGCCCACCAGCGGTATCGAGGATGCCGTGTCCCTTATTAATTCGGAAGGCGGCTCCATCAAGAGAATATCCACCGTGGATGGATCGCCCTCCTCCATGGCCGCCATGGTCAGGGACCATTTCCTGGTTGTTTCGTCGGTGCCGCGGGCGAACAGTCCCATGGCGAAACTGTTGAGCAAGAGTCCCTGTTCGCTGCTTTTTCTTTCGTAACGTTCAGTCATGAGGTGGACATGAGAATTCTAGTTGCGCTCGACCAGGACACGCGAAGCGCCCATACCTTGAGCCAGGTCACCCGGCTCTTGGTCAATACATGGGCCAACGTCACCCTCCTGGGGATTGTCCCTCGCACCTCCGGCGACGGGGGCGTCTCCCCTGACTTTGTGGCTACCATGCATCAATACCACCAGGCGGTTCTGGAGGGATTCGATGCCGGGGACCGGCCCTACGCCCCGGCCGACGAGGACTATGAAATAGCGGAAATCCGGCCGGGCGTCTTTGAAAAAATGGGTAGAGCGGCCGGTGGGATCAAGGAGTTGACGGTCCGCATCCGGGTGGGCGATCCCACCCAGGCCATCCTGGAGGAGGCCCAGGACTGCGGCAGTGATCTAATCGTTTTGCATGGCGACATGGACAGCCGGCAAAAAATCGCCACCAAGGCCGATTGCTCGGTCCTGATCGTAAAAGAGCAGCGGGACACCGGTAGAATCCTATGCTTTTTGGATGACGACCTCCTGAGCCAAAAGTCGCTGGAAATGATAACCCAGATGGCGGTGCTGTTTAACGCGGAGATCGAAATCGCCGGCCTTACGGACAAGCAGCCGCAGGAGGGCACCATTGAAAGCAAGCTGGACTGGCTGATGCGTTACTTTAACCGCAAGGGGATCCAGCCGTGGGTCCAGTTGGTGGCGCTGTCGTCGCTGGAAGAGTTTATTCTCAAGGAAGACCACTGGAGCCTGGTTACCATGTGGATCGGAGAGACCTCTATCTTCAAACGGCTCTTCTCGGTCAACAAGGTCGCCAAGCTACTCCAGAGTCGCAAGTCTTCTGTTTTGCTCCTGCGCTAGGCGGCGCCGGGTTGGTTGGCGGGCAAGGACACCCCGGCCGATGGCGGGGGAGGGGTCTTGGTCCGGGGCCGCCGTAGGCCCAAAGAAAGAGGCTCCCGCTTGCGCGGGAGCCTCCAGCTTTTACCTGGTGGCAGAGGCCTGTTGGGGCCGGCTTACCAACGGTTGTTGCGGGGCTCGCGGGGCTTGGCCTCGTTCACCTTGAGGGAGCGGCCGTCGAGCTCATAGCCGTCGAGGGCCTGGATCGCGTTCTGGCAGTCCTCGCTCTCCATCTCCACGAAACCGAAACCGCGGGAACGGCCGGTGTAGCGGTCCATGATAATCTTGGCCGAGATCACGTCGCCGTACTGTTCAAACAGGTTGCGCAGAGAGTCTTCGGTTGAGTCGTAGGACAGGTTGCCGACGTAAATACTTTTTGCCATCTCTAAATCTCCTAAATATAGATTGCCCTTCCGATTTTTCGGATAGGGATAAAGGGCCTATTGAACCTAGACTTTCGTGCTGAGATTTAGGCGCGTCATGCGCCGGAAGGTCCAGCGGGAAGGCTTGGTCTAATCGACCTGGATACTATCCATTCATATCGTTTATGGGTCAATTGTCAACCTGTTTCTGGGGAATTCTCGTATTATTTGTTATAACAACAGGTTAGCCGGAGGTCCAATTATGATGTATGATGACAACCACGTGATAAACGCTTGGTTTACGCCGGCTTGGCCGGCTTGAGGATCGCCTTGAAAATATTTATCGACGCCGACGCCTGTCCCCGGTCGGTAAAAGATTTGGTCTTTGGCGCCTCGGACCGGCTGCGCCTGCCGGTGGTGCTGGTGGCCGACCGCATGGTGTCGCGGCCCCGTTCCCGGCTGGTCTCCACCGTGGTGGTGCCGCGGGACATGGACAGCGCCGACGCCCACATCGTGGACCGGGTGGCCCCCGGCGACCTGGTGATCACCGCCGACATCCCCCTGGCCGCGGCGGTGGTGGCCAAGGACGCCGTGGCCATCAACCCCCGCGGCGAGGTATACACCGAACAAAACGTCCGCGAGCGCCTCTCCCTGCGCGATTTCTCCATGTCCCTGCGCGAGTCCGGCATGGACCTGGGGGGACCCCCGCCCTTTTCCCGCCAGGACAAGCAACGTTTCGCCTCGGCCCTGGACCGGGAGCTGACCCGTCTGTTAAAGCAATAGAAGTCTGGGACCCGGCGGCGAACCGGCCCGGGGGCCGGTCGCCGCCGGGTGGGTGGCTTTAGAGCGCGTCCTTGGCCTGGGCATAGGCCTTCTTGAGCGCGGCCATGGCCTCTTGCAGCTCCTGCTTGGCCTTGGCCAGCCCGTCGCCACTGGCCGCTTTGAGCTGGGCCAGCTTTTCCTGCACCAGGGCCTGTTTCTTTTGCAACTCGGCCAAGAGCTCGCCGGCCTTGGCCTGGCCGGCCTGGGCCTGCTGTTTCACCTTGGCCATGAGCTCGTCGCCCTGCTGCTTGAGCTCCTGCACCTGGGCGTCCAGGGCGGCGGTCCACTCGGCCTTTTTCTTTCTGGCCAGCTCCACCGCGCTCTGCACGGTGGCCTTAGCCTGCTTGGTCACCTGCTCCACGGTGCCCTTGGGTTCATCGTTGGAGTCGCATCCCGCCACGGCCCAGCAAGCGGCTACCACGAGAGTCAGGGCCAGGATAAGAATTTTTTTCATCGTCCGGGTCTCCTTTTAATGGTGATAATGCCAAACGGTGTCGCAAGGATATAGGGTTCCCGTCGCCGAAGCTCGGTAAAAATGGCGGCGCGCCGGTGACGCCGGAGATGTAGCCTGGCCGGTTCATGGCCCTCCGCAGCCGGGGGTAGGGTTCAAATACCTAAATATAAAGGCATATCGCCTCGGACCCTGCCCGCGGGCTCCCGGCCGGGACGGGTTGGATTACAAAAACGTAATCAATAATGGCTTTTCTAATCATTGTTCCCGTGGCGGACCCTGGGGGCCGGTGGGGGGTCGCGCACGATATCGTATGTAATAATAATGTGTTATCAATTATTTAATGCGCAGGCCACCCCAGGCGGCCACGATGGCACGCCCCTTGCGTTGCATGAAGCGGCGGCATAGCGAAAATCCGCGCCAATAACGCGGGGGAGCGTAATGGGTGAGAGTGTAAGTCGTTTTGGAGCGATAGTAGGGCCCCAGGGCATGCGCCGGATCGTGGTGAGCCTGCTCAAGGGGGGGGTGGCCAAGAGCGAGACCGCGGTGAGCCTGGCCCACGGCATGGCCATGCGGGGGCTCAAGGTGCTTTTGGTGGACACGGACGTGCAGGCCCAGTGCAGCGACATGCTGGGAATCTATCCCGAGCGCGGCCTGGCCCAGGTCATCGCCGGCTGGCCCGACCCCGACGGGGTCCTGGCCGAGGCCCGGGAGAATCTTTGGCTGCTGGCCGGCGGCAACGACCTGGCCGGTGTAAAGATGGAGATCGCGCGGCGGGAGATGTCGCCGGAGTCGGTGCTGGACGAGGCCCTGCAGCGGTTCCAGGACCGCTTCGACGTGATGATCATCGACACCGCGCCGGGCTGGGACACCCTGTTGGTCAACGCGTTGTTCTGCAGCCGCGAGGTGCTCTCGCCGGTGTCCATGGAGCCCATGGCGCTCTCGGGGCTCCAGCGTTTTGAGGAGCGCCTGTCGATCATCCAGAAGTACAACCCGCAACTGGTCCTGCGCTGGATCATCCCCACCTTTGTCGACGGCCGGGTGAAGAAGACCGCCGAGATACTGCGCCAGTTGAAGGAGCGCTACGGCGAGCTGATCGGCCCGTCCATCAAGTATTCGGTGAAGCTCTCGGAGGCCCCGGCCTTTGGCAAGACCATCTACGAGCACGATCCCAAGGGGGTGGGGGCCAAGGCCTACCACGCCCTCACCGAGCGCATTATGGCCGACGCCCCGGCGCAACGCGCCGCCCGGCCCCGGCCGTCGGCGGCCGAGGCCCCGTCCCGGGCGGTCGCCGGCAAGGTGTCGGCGCGCGTCATCAGCCCGCGGCCGGCCCAGGTGCAAACGGCCGAGGCGACCGAGGCGGTGGTCGCCGCGGTGGCGGCCCGGGGCCGCACCACCGGGCCGGAGGGCGCCCCGGTGTCGGCGGCTGAGACCTCGCCGCCGGAGACCATCGCCACCAACGCGGCGGCCCAGGATCAGGGCGCCGCCCGTATCAAGAAGAGCCCGCCGGTGCTGCGCCAGCGGCTGCGGCGGGACCAGGCCGATGATCCCGGCGCCCCGGCTAAGACAGCGGCCCAGCCGGAGTCGCGTCCCGGTTACGCCAGCCTGCGGGACCGCCTGGGCCGGGCCCAGCCCGGCCGGACCAGGACGCCGGCCGGGGTGAAAAAGCGCTCGCCCTACTTGAGCCTCAAGGAGAGGTTGCAAAGGGGTTCCCCAAGCCGGGAAAAATCAGCGCCGCCGTCTGGTGAGTTGTGAGGACCTGGACCGTAAGAGAGGTGTATGAAAAATGTCTGGGCGTAAAAACCTGCCCGGCTTGATGGAAGAGGCCTTCGGCCGGGTGAGCATTCCGGAGCCCCGGGCCAGGGCCAAGGTGGTGCGCATGCCCACCGAGCCCGGCTCTGCCCCGTCAAACACCGTAAAGAAGATGCTGGCCGAATTGCGCCTCGGCGGCATGGCCGCGGCCTACAACAAGCAGATCGCCAAGCCCGAGTCGGTGGCCCTGTCGTTTGAGATGCGCTTAAAGCACATGCTGGAGTGCGAGGCCAAGCTGCGGGCCCGTCGCCGCTTCAAGACCCGGCTGCGCCAGGCCGGGCTGCGGCTGCCGGCCACGGTGGAGATGATCGACTACGACTACGCCCGGGGGCTGGACCGCGGGCAGGTACAAGAGCTGACCACCTGCGACTGGATCAAGCAACACCAGGACCTCATCGTCTGTGGGCCGGTGGGTACGGGTAAAACCTTCCTGGCCTGCGCCCTGGCCCACCAGGCCTGCGTCTTGGGATACAAGGCCCTTTATCGGCGTCTGCCCGACCTCCTGCGGGAGTTGGCCCGGGCCCGGCGCGAGGACCGCTGGGAAAAGACCCGGGCCTTTTTGCAAAAAAAGGACTTGCTGATCATTGACGACCTGGGCCTGGACCCCCTGGACCAGTGGCAAAAGATGGACCTTTTGGACCTCTTGGAAAATCGTCACGGCCGGCGCTCCACCCTGGTGGCCTCCCCGGCGCCGGAGGCCGACTGGCCCGAGGTTATCGGATGGTCCACACCGGCCCAGGCCATCGTGGACCGTCTGGCCCACCCGGCCCACCGCATAACCCTGGCCGGCCACTCCATGCGCCGGCGCCAGCGGCCCTCCCGCGCCTGAGCGCTGGCGGCCGGTTCGCTTACAATTTTGTAACAGCGATTTACGCTTCCGTAATCGTTTGCCCGGCGGCGCATACCCGCGGCCTGAGCCCTGCCTTGACTTTTGGCCGGTGCTCTGTGAACATGGTTTTTGCTTGCCATTATGGGTGGGGGAATCGGCGTATGGGTGATCGGCGCGAAGGCATCCCGGATCTTTTGGAGCAGGCCGGGGTTACCGGCCGCGAGCGCAGCATCTTAGACGTGGGCTGCGGCACCGGCCTGTGGTCCCTGGCCGTGGCCCGCAAGTGCCCCCAGGCCACGGTGGTGGGCTTTGACCCCTACGAGCCGGACCTGGCCGAGGCCCGCCGGCAGGCCCAGCGGGAAAACCTGGCGGTGGAGTTTCACCTGCTGGACTTTGACCAGGCCATGGAGTTTTTTAAAGACCGGCGCTTCGACCTGGTGATGTGCAACGGGGTGATGCACTACCTGGACCGCCCCCGGGCCTTCAACCGCATGGCCGGGCTGCTGGCCGACGACGGTTGGCTGATGGTCTACCACACCCACTGCGCCGGCTACTACCTGCAGCGCACCCTGCAAAACCTACGCGACGGCAAGTTGCGCACCGCCTTTTACTATTCGCGTCCCTTGCGCTGGACCCTGCCGCGCAACCTCATCCTGGGCCGCCACGACGGCGAGAGCTGCCTCTCGGCCAGGCAACTGGCCCGCTACGCCGACCAGGCCGGCTTGACCATGGAGCTCCTGCCCCCCTCGCCGGAATATCCCCGTTCCTTCCTGGGGCTGCCGGTGGTTATCTCGGCCCGCTTTAAGAAGACCTCTCCCCCGGCCTGAGCCGGCTAGGCGCTCACCACCCGCTTGGACTTGATGCCGTATTTCTTCATGCGGTTGTAGACCGTCACCCGGTTCACCCCCAGGATGCGGGCGGCGGCCGACTGGTTGCCGCCGCTGGCCTGCAGGGCCCGGAGCAGGGCCGCCTTTTCGCTGAGATCGTCATGGTCGATCACGGGAGCCGGGGCCGGGGCCGGGGCCGGACCGGCGGTCTCCCCGGCGCCGCCGAGCAGCTTGGGCGGCAGGTGCTCCAGGTCGATGGGCCCTTGTTCGGAGATGACAAAGGCGTATTCCAACACGCCGTTTAGTTCGCGCACGTTGCCCGGCCAGTGGTAGGACATGAAGCAGTCCATGGCCTGGCGGGACAGCCCGGTGATCTCCTTGCCGGTCTTGGCCTTGAGCCGGTGGATGAAGGTGTTGACCAGGGCCGGGATGTCTTCCATGCGCCGGCGCAGCGGTGGCAGGTGGATGGGGATGACGTTGATGCGGAAATAGAGGTCCTGGCGGAACTGCCCGGCGGCTATGAGCTCCTCCAAGTTGCGGTTGGTGGCGGTGATCACCCGCACGTCCACCGTGATGGGGGTGTGGTCGCCCACCCGCTCGAACTGCTTGGTCTCCAGGATGCGCAAGAGCTTAACCTGGGTGGCCAGGGGGATGTCGCCGATCTCGTCCAGGAAGATGTCGCCGCCGCTGGCCGCCTCGAAGCGGCCGATGCGGTGGCGGTAGGCGCCGGTGAAGGCCCCCTTGGTGTGGCCGAAAAGCTCGCTTTCCAAGAGCGACTGGTTCAAGGCGGCGCAACTGAGCTGGACAAAGGGCTGGTCCTTGCGGGCCCCGCTCTTGTGGATGGCCCCGGCCACCAGCTCCTTGCCGGTGCCGCTTTCGCCGAAGATGATCACCGGCGCGTCGCTGCGGGCGGCCTTTTGGATCACGTCGAAGACCTTTTGCATGGGCGGCGAGTCGCCGATGATGCCGTGAAAGCCCTTGGAACAGCCGAGCTGGCGCGATAGCTGGGTCACCTCCCGGTCCAGGCGGTCGAGCTCCGAGATGTCGGTGAGGGTCTCCACCGCGCCCAGGGGTATACCCTGCTCGTCGCGCAGCACCGAGGCGTTTTTCAACACCGGGATGAAGGTGCCGTCTTTGCGGCGGTAGTTGCAGCGGCAGCGCTTCATGCCCTTGTGGGCCGGGTCGAACAGGGCGCACCACCAGATTTTGCCCTCGCCCCGCTTGATGGCCAGCTCGCAGGCGTCGCAGGACAAGAGGGTGCAGGGCCGGCCCATCACCTCGTCGGAGCTGTAACCGGTGAGGGTCTCAAAGGCCTGGTTGACCATGACGATGGAACCGTCGGGCGCGATGACCACCAGGCCGTCGTTCATGGTGTTGATGATTCTCTCCAGCTGCGGATTGATGTGGCTTGGCGTGGTCACGATGCCGCCTCGTCCTTCCCGGCAAAATTAGTTATGGGTGTTAATTATAAACAAGCGCTCGGGGTATGGCAACATGTGTTAAAATATTTAATGCGGATAACAACACCTGTTAACGGTATTAACAGGTGTTGCGCCTGGCCCTGCCGCCCGGGGAGGCCTGCCGGCTCGGCGGTTACATGATATTGTTTTTTAGTTACAGGTAGTTAAGATTTTGCGCCTCCCCGGCTCGCCGCTTGGCTCGCGCCTTGCAGCCAAGGGACGCACGGAGAGGGCGATGTTGCCATGCATATTGATGAAGAGATTGATCTGGTCGGCATGGTGACCCCTTTGTGCTTCCTCTATCTGAAAAAGGCCCTCGAGGGTCTGAAGCGGGGAGAGGTATTGCAGGTGCTGGTGGGAGAGGCCGCCATTGCCCAGTCCATCGAGATGATCATCGAGCGATCGTCCGACCACTTGGTGGACCGCCGCCGCCGCGGCGATATCCAGTCGATCCTGATTCGCAAGGGGTGAGGTTTTTACATACCGACCGCACAGGGGTGAGACCATGGACATTAGCCGACGTAAATTCTTTAAACTCACCGGCGGCGCCGCCGCCACCGGGGTGCTCAGCGCGGGACGGGCCCGGGCGGCCTCCCGGCCGCCGTCGCCGGAGGCCTACGGATGCCTGGTGGACACCACCTTGTGCGTGGGTTGCCGCCGCTGTGAGTCGGCCTGCAACCAGCGGCACCACCTGCCCAAGCCGGCCGAGTCCTTCGACGAGCTCAGCGTCTTGGAAAAAGAACGCCGCATGGACGAGACCACCTACACCGTGGTCAACAAGTACTATCCCCGCAACATCGGCACCCTCAAGTGGCGGCAGCGTCCCACCTACGTCAAGTTCCAGTGCATGCACTGCAACGACCCCTCCTGCGTGTCGGCCTGCATCGTGGGGGCGCTGACCAAGACCAAGAGCGGGGCGGTGGTCTACGACGTGTCCAAGTGCATCGGCTGCCGCTACTGCATGGTGGCCTGTCCTTTCCAGGTGCCGGCCTACGAGTACAACCAGCCGCTCACGCCCCGGGTGCGCAAGTGCACCTTTTGTTTTGAATACGTCAGCAAGGGCGGCCTGCCGGCCTGCGCCCAGGTCTGCCCGCGCGAGGTCATGACCTTTGGCAAGCGTTCGGACCTGCTGAAGCTGGCCCGCTGGAAGATAAAGAGCAACCCGGGCAAATACGTCGACCACATCTACGGTGAGCGCGAGGTAGGGGGTACTTCGTGGCTATATTTGGCCTCTGAACCCTTTAGCCATATTGGCTTCCCCCGTCTGACCGACAAGGCCCCCCCTCGCCTCACCGAGTCAATCCAGCACGCGGTAACCGGCTACCTGGCCCTGCCCTTGGCCCTGTACGCCGCCCTGGGCGGGGTGATGTGGTTCACTGGTTTCCACCGCAAACACAAGGGGCCGGAGCACGACACGCCCGATACCCCGGGCCGGCAGGGGGGTGAGTCATGAGCGTGCACGAAGAAGCCGCCCCGGTGGTGGATGAAAAATTCCTTACCCCGGGCACCATGGTCATGCTGGCCCTCATGGCCATCGGCGGGGCCTTTGCCGTGGCCCGTTTCGCCTTTGGCATCGGTTACGTCTCCAACCTCAACAACCAGTATCCCTGGGGCATCTGGGTGGCCATTGACGTGGCCAGCGGGGTGGCCCTGGCCGCCGGCGGGTTCACCACCGGTCTTATCGCCTACGTCTTTAACCGTGACGAGTACCACGCGGTGATCCGGCCGGCCCTGCTCACGGCCATGCTCGGCTACACCTTCGTGGTGCTGGGGCTGCTGTTGGATATCGGCCGCTACTGGAACATCACCAGCCCCCTGTTCAACCACAACCCCAACTCGGTGCTCTTTGAGGTGGCCATCTGCGTGATGATCTACCTGAACGTGCTCTACATCGAGTTTCTACCCATCGTGGTGGAGCGCTTCAAGGGCCGGGTGAGCCTGCCGGGCTTCTTGGCCGGGCTCAACGACCTGGTGGAGAAGGTGCTAGACATCGCCGACCGCATTTTGAACAAGGTGATGTTCATCTTCATCATCGCCGGCATCGTGCTCTCCTGCCTGCACCAGTCATCCCTGGGGGCCCTGATGCTCATCGCCCCCTTCAAGGTGCACCCCTTGTGGTACACCCCCATCTTGCCCCTGCTGTTTTTGCTAAGCGCCTTTGCCGCCGGCTATCCCATGGTGGTCTTCGAGTCCCTGCTGGTCTCCACCTCCTTCGGCCGCAAGCCGGAGATGGAGGTGCTTACCCCCCTGGCCCGCTACATGCCGGTGATGATGGGCATCTACCTGGCGGTGAAACTGGGCGACATGATCGTGCGCGGCACCTATGTCTATCTCCTGGACGGCACCTACCAGACCAACGCCTTCGTGGTGGAGATGCTCATCGGGGTTATCCTGCCCTTTGTGCTGCTCTTGCTGCCGCGGGTGCGGCGTTCGCCGGGCTGGCTTTTCTTCGCCTCGGCGGTGTTCGTGCTGGGCATCCTGTTCAACCGCATCAACGTCTTCCTGGTGAGCTACACCCCGCCCTACAAGCTGGAGGCCTACTTCCCGGCCGTGGGCGAGATATTCATCACCGTGGGCCTGGTGGCCACCTTGATGTTCGCCTACCGGGTGATCGTCTTCATCTTCCCGGTGCTCGGCGCCCGTCCCAAGAAGATCTCCACCGCCGCGGTCATCCTGGCCGCCGGGTTGGTGCTGGGCGCGGCCGGCCCGGCGGCCGCGTCCCCGGCGGCGGCCGGGGCCAAGCGTCCCCTGCCCGTGGCTGCCCACCGGGTGCCCACCGTGGCCGACGCGCCCAAGCTCATCGTGATCAACCAGCCGCTGGTCAACCGCTACAGCGACCTTTTCGAGCCGGTGCGCTTCATGCACTCCAAGCACGCCGGGGTGTTGGGCGACTGCACCATCTGCCACCACCGCATGCCCCGCGAAGACGGCGACCGCTACGGCCGGCCGGTGACCATGGCCGACCTGCGCCGCCAGGGTAAGAAGCCGGTGGCCTGCGTGGTGTGCCACCAAAGACCCTTTGAGCCCAAGCGGCTGGTCGTCCCGGGGCTCAAGGGGGCCTACCACCGGCTCTGCATGGACTGCCACCGCGAGGCCGACCAGACCCCCCACCAGCGAGGGCCGATCATGTACAGCTCCATGGTGCGCGGCCCGGAGGTGCGCCCCCTGGACACCCGGGCCCCCACCGATTGCCTGGCCTGCCACGCCAAGAAGGTGCCGGACCACAAGAAGTTGGTCAAGCTGCCGGCCGGGGCCGATGCCCTGGCGGTGACGGCCAACTGCCTCTCCTGCCACCAGAAGGAGGGCCAGGCCATCCTCAAGACCGCCCACTGGCGCTGGCACGGCCCCTCGCCCTTCACGGTGGGCCACGAGAAGCGGGTGGACCTGGGCAAGAGCCACGCCACCATGAACAATTTCTGCATCAGCGTGGTGAGCAACTGGCCCCGCTGCACCAGTTGCCACATCGGATACGGCTGGAAAGACGCCAACTTCGATTTCAACGACATGACCAAGATCGACTGCCTGGTCTGCCACGACACCACCGGCACCTACAAGAAATCGCCGGCCGGGGCCGGGTTCCCGGCCAAGGGGGTGGACCTGGTGCGGGTGGCCCAGAACGTGGGGCGGCCCAGCCGGGCCACCTGCGGCATGAACTGCCACTTTGTGGGCGGCGGCGGCGACGCGGTGAAGCACGGCGACATGAGCTCGGCCCTGGCCAACCCCAGCCGCGAGCACGACGTGCACATGGGCACGGGCAAGCACGGCATGGGCTTCCGCTGCCAGGACTGCCACAAGACCCGCAGCCACATGATCAGCGGGCGCTCCATCTCGGTGCCGGCCACCGAAGGCGACCTGTCGTGCGAATACTGCCACACCGACCGGCCCCACGTGTCCCAGCCGCTTTTGGACTACCACCTCAACAAGCACACCAAGCACGTGGCCTGCCAGACCTGCCACATACCCATCTACTCCAAGAACAACCCCACCAAGGTCTACTGGGACTGGTCCACCGCCGGGCGCAACAGCAAGCCGGGCCGCGACAAGTACGGCATGCCCACCTATCATAAGAAGAAGGGCAGCTTCGTGTGGGTGGAGGCGGTCAAGCCCGAGTACCGCTGGTACAACGGCACCGTGAAGCGCTACCTCATGGGCGACCGCATCGATCCCTACCGGGTTACCGAGCTGACCAAACCGCAGGGCTCGATCAAGGACCCGTCCTCGCGCATCTATCCCTTCAAGGTGCACCGCGGCCGCCAGCCGGCCGACATGGACAACCGCTATCTCATCGCTCCCAAGCTGTGGGGCGGCTTCTGGAAGCACTGGGACTGGCAAAAGGCCGCCGCCGAGGGCATGAAGGCCGCCGGCCTGCCCTACAGCGGCAACCTGGGCTTTGTGGACACCATCATGTACTGGGGACTCACCCACGAGGTGATGCCCAAGCAAGACGCCCTGTCCTGCGCCGCCTGCCACGCCTCCCTGGCCCGGGCGCCCCACTGCGGCCTCTGCCACCAAAAGACCCCGGGGGTGGATTTCAAGAAGATGGCCTTCACCGGCATCGACTTTGCCGAGCAGGCCAAGAAGGGCCGGGACGTGGGCCACTTGGTGGGCAAGAGCAACTACATCGACTACCGGGCCCTGGGTTACCCCGGCGACCCGGTGATAGTGGGCGGCCGGTTCCGCAACCTGCCCTTGCGCCGCCAGGCGGCCCAACCGTAAAGGCAACCGGTTCCCGCGGGCCGGTCCCGCGTCCATGCAACAGGGGAGACTCTCCATGTCCGAGATCACCAGACGCCTCATGACCCGACGCCAGATGCTCAAGCTCTCGGCCGCCGCGTCGGCCGCGGCCATGATAGGCCCCGCCACGGGCCTGTTCAGCGGCCGGGCCGCCGCCGCCCCCGGCCAGGCCGGGGCGGTAAAGAGCGTGTTCTCGGCCTGCGACATGTGCTTCAACAAGTGCGGGCTCATCGCCCGGGTGCAGCAGGGGGTGGTGACCAAGCTGGACCCCAACCCCCGCTACCTCAAGAGCCGGGGCATGCTCTGCGCCCGCGGCAACGCCGGCATCGGCCAGCTCTACGACCCCAACCGCCTCAAGTATCCCCTGCTGCGCGCCGGCGAGCGCGGCCAGGGCAAGTGGCAACGCCTGAGCTGGGACCAGGCCCTGGACCTGGCCGCCGAAAAGCTCCAGGCCATCGCTGAGAAGTACACCCGCTGTGGCGTGCTGTTCATGGCCGGCACCGACACCCAGTCGACCTTCGTGCACCGCTTTGCCGAGGTCTTCGGCTCCTACAACGTCATCAGCCACGAGTCCAACTGCCTCATCAGCCGCAACCGGGCCTACCTGGACACCTTCGGGGCCATGCCCATCCCCGACACCCTCAACTGCAAGTACATCCTCATGGCCGGGGCCAACCGCTTCGAGGCCCTGGTGACCCCCGATTCCATGGACATCGTCACCGCCATGCACGCTGGCGCCAAGCTGGTGGTGCTGGACCCGCGCTACACCAAGACCGCCGCCCTGGCCAACGAGTGGTACCCCATCAAGCCGGGCACCGACCTGGCCTTCTTCCTGGCCATGGCCCACGTGCTGGTCAACGAGGAGCTCTACCACAAGAAGTTCGTGGCCGAGCGCACCAGCGGCTTTGACCAACTGGCCGCCCACGTGCAAAAGTACACCCCCGAGTGGGCCGCGGCCGAGTGCGACATCAAGGCGGTGGACATCCGACGCATCACCCGGGAGATGGCCGCGGCCAAGCCGGCGGCCATGGTCTACCCCGGCCGCCGCACCTCCGACTATGAAAACTCCACCCAGATTCGCCGGGCCATGGCCATCGTCAACGCCCTGTTGGGCAACTGGGACCAAAAGGGCGGGCTCACCCTGCCGCGCCAGATCAAGACCGGCCACATCGGCTATGATGCGCCCTTCTACGACGACAACCCCGAGGACCGGGTGGACGCCGGCCGGGCCCAGATGATGTTCTCCGAAGAGGGCTCGTTCAAGTACACCCGCGACGCGGTGATCGAGGGCAAGCCCTACCCCATCAAGGGATGGTTCACCTACAAGACCAACCCCATGCAGACCGGGGCCAACCGGGCCAAGACGGTGGAGATGATCAACCAGCTCGACTTCATGATCACCGTGGACATCAACCTGAGCGACACCGCCTGGATGGCCGACCTGGTGTTGCCGGCCCCCACCTCCCTGGAGCGCGAGGACCCGGTGTCCTCCTTCCAGGGCTCCAGCGCCTGCTCGGGCATGGTGATGCGCAACCCGGCGGTGAGCCCCATGTTCGAGTCGCGCCCGGTCTTCTGGATCGTCAAGCAACTGGCCCGCCGGCTCAAGCTCGGCGAGTTCTTCGACTTCACCATGGCCGACTTCCGCCAGGCCCAGCTCAAGAAAATCCCCGAGGTGGCCGCCGCCCTGGCCAAGGAAGGCGTGTACAACGACACCCGTCCCAGTTGGGGCGTGCACCAGGGCAAGGATTTCCGCACCCCCTCCAAGAAGGTGGAGCTATACGTGGGGCGCTACCTCAAGCACGGGGTGGACCCCCTGCCGGTCTACCATCCGCGCCAGGAGGTGCCCGAGGGCAAGTTCCGCATCGTGGTGGGGCGCAACGCTTACATCTCGCAAAGCGCCAGCACCAACAACGCCCTGCTCTGCGAAATACAAGACGACAACTGCCTGTGGATTCATCCCCGCCCGGCGGCCAAGCTGGCCATAGGCCCGGGAGACCTGGTGGAGGTGGCCAGCCCGGCCGGGACCCAGAAGCTCAAGGCCCGGGTCACCGAGGAGATACGTCCCGACACGGTGTACATGGATACCGGCTACGGGGTGATCTCCAAGGGGCTGCGCAACATCTACGGCAAGGGGGCTTGCATCGCCGCGGTGCTGGAAGACCGGGCCGACCGGGTCACCGGCAACATGGCCATGCACGAGACCTTGGTGAGCGTGACCAAGGTGGCCGACTCGGCCGCCGCGGCCACTTGCCCCAAACGATGATTACCAGATAGTGCGACAAGACGGGAGTCCGGCATGAACAAGAGCCGTAAGCAACGCCTGGCCATGGTGATCGACACCAGCAAGTGTTTCGATTGCAAGGCCTGCATGGTCGCCTGCAAGGTGGAGAACCGGGTGCCCAAGGGCTTTTGGCGCAACTGGGTGCGCAACGACGGCGTCGGCGACCGGCGCCGCACCCAGTACCAACCCGGCCAGTGCATGCAGTGCGCCGAGCCCTCCTGCGTGGCCGCCTGCCCGGTGGGCGCCACTTACCCGCTGGACAACGGCCTGGTGGTGATCGACCCCAAGATGTGCATCGGGTGCGGCAACTGCGTCACCGCCTGCCCCTACGGCGCCCGCTACCGCGACCCGGCCACCCACCTGGCCGACAAGTGCGACTTCTGCCGCCACCGCCTGGCCCGCGGACAAGAGCCGGCCTGCGTGGAGACCTGCCCCACCAAGGCGCGGGTCTTCGGCGATATGAACGACCCCGACAGCGAGGTGAGCAAGCTGGCCAAGCAGAAAAAGCTGGTGCGTATCCATGCCCCCCAGGTGGAGACCAAGCCTTATATCTTCTACCTGGCAGGCACCGACCTGCTGGATTGGGCCCGCACCCCGGTCTTGCCGGGCAACGTGCATATGCCGCCGGGCTTCTGGAAACAGGGCTGAAAAAATTGCTTCCATGTGGTAGTTATTAGTGTTAACTAATCCCATCACGGTCAACGGGATCAAAAACACGGGACGGCGGGTCAGCGGTGGCGCCGCCGAAACCAAGCTGAAGGGTAAGGAGAATTTATGATGAGAGGATTGCAACAACGCCTATGGCTGGCCGGGGCCCTGGTCGCGGTGGCCATGCTGGTGGTCGGTTGCGCCGCCGGCGCGGGCGCTGGCCCAGCCAAGCATACGGCCAAGCCCAAGTGGTGGTTTAATGACACGGTCGACGTGGCCTTTGTGCAGCAGTACGCCAAGGTGCCCAAGCCCAAGGGCGTGATGATCATCGACGCGCGTCCGGCCAGGGTGAAGTATGACCGGGGTTACATCCCCACCGCCGTCAACATTCCCTTCCGCAAGTGGGACAAGTACGCCCACCTGCTGCCCAAGGACAAGAGCACCCTGCTGATCTTCTACTGCCAGGGCCCCACTTGAAAGCTGAGCCACAAGGCCGCCTGGAAGGCGGTCAAGCTCGGTTACACCAATGTCAAGGTCTTCGCCGGCGGCTATCCCGCCTGGATCAAGACCCCGGGCAACTACAGCTGCATCGGGGTGAGCTACCTCAAGTCCCTGATGGACAAGGGCGCCAAGATGGTGCTGGTGGACGCCCGGCCCAAGCGCGCCAAGTATGACAAGGGGCACATCCCCGGCGCCATCAGCATTCCCGCCAAGAAGTTCGCCAAGTACGCCCACCTGCTGCCCAAGGACAAAGACACCCTGCTGATCTTCTATTGCCAGGGATTCACCTGAAAGCTTAGCCACCTGGCCGCCCGGAGGGCGATCCAACTCGGCTATCGCAACGTGAGGGTATTCGCGGCCGGCTACCCCGCCTGGGTCAAGTACGCGGGGGTGAAGAAAAAGGCCGCGCCGCAGATCAAGCAAGGCGGCGACGAAGGGGTCATTGAGCTCAAGTCCTTCCTCAAGATACTCAAGGAAAATCCCCAGAGCATCCTGCTGGTGGATGTCCGCGACGCCGATGAATACAAGGCCGGTCATTTCAAGACCGCGGTGAACATTCCCCTGGACGAGTTGGAGAAGAAACTCAAGACCTGGAAGGTGACCAAGCCGGTGGTGTTCGTGTGCAACACCGGTTCCCAGAGCGGCGAGGCCTTCTACATGGTCATGGACCAGCGGCCGGACCTCAAGGGCAAGGTATTCTTCCTGGAGGCCGAGACCACCTACAACGCCGACGGTACCTTTAAGATCAAGCCGGCCCACTAGGCCGCTAACCCGACACCTCGCAAGCCGTTCCCGGCGCACCGCGCTGGGGGCGGCTTTTTTGGGGCCCCGTGCCGGCCGTCCGCTAGCGGCCGATGGTTCCCATCTTCTTTTTGGCCCGGCGGGCCCGCTGGAGGTAGCCCTGGAGCACCCGGCTGTCCGGGGCGAAGGACAGGGCCATCTTCCACTGCTTGATGGCTGCGGCCAGCTTACCCTGGCCGTAGAGGCGCAGGCCTTGGTTGGTGAGCAGCTTCACCAGGTGCTGCCGGCACGGGCGGTGGGAGGGGTCCAAGGCCAGGGCCATGCGCCAGTGCAGCGAGGCCAGCTCCAGGCGGCCTTGCTTAAGATATCCCCGGCCCAGGGTGAAGTAGTGATCGGCCAGCTCCTGGTCGGCGAAGGAGGGCTCCAGCCCCTCGGGAAAAATGTCCTCCACCCCGGCCGGGGCCGCCGGCTTAGAGCGTTTGACCGCGGCCAAGCGCTCTCGCGCCGCCGCCGGCAGCCGGTTAAGGGCGGCCAGCATCAGTTGGGAGGGCCGGTGGTGGGGATATACCTTCAGGGCGCGCACCAGGCGGCGGCGGGCCTGGTCCGGCTGGCCCCGGCGCAGGGCGATGATGGCCTTTTGCAGGTACCACTGGGCGGTGACCAGTTGGTGGTTGGTGCGCCAGAGGGTGTTTAGCGTCCGGCTCTTTTGCAGCCGGAGGTTTTGGTCCTGGAGCATCGCCAGCAGGGCCTGGCGGTACTTTTTTTGCTTGAGCAGCGTCCCGGGTCCCGGCGGCGGTTGGGCCGCGGGGTCAGACGTCTTAAGGGCGCAGCCGCCCAGGGCCAACAGCAGGGCGGCCACCACCGGTACCAGCCACCGCGGCGATGACATCAGCAGGCCTCCCGGGAACGGGACGTGGCCGTGGGGGGCTCGCCCATGGCGGCGGCGGTCGCCAGAAAGGCCTCGGTCACCTCGGGGTCGAACTGCCGGCCCTTGCCCTCCTTGATGATGGCCAGGGCCTGCTGGTGGCCGAGCCGCCGGCGATAGGGACGGTCGGAGGTCATGGAATCGTAGGCGTCGGCCAGGGAGAGGATGCGTCCGGCCAGGCTGATCTGGTCGCCCTTGAGCCGGTTGGGATAGCCGCTGCCGTCGTAGCGTTCGTGGTGGACCAGGATGATCTCGCGCACCGAGGCCAGGAACTTGGCCGGTTCCAGTATCTTCCAGGCGATCATGGGGTGGCGGGCCATCTCGGCGAACTCGTCGGGGTCCAGGGGACCGGGCTTGCACAGGATTTCGTGCGCCACCCCCACCTTGCCCAGGTCGTGCAGGGCCCCGGCCAGGCGCAGCTCGCTACAAAAGGCGTCGTCCAGTCCCATCTGCCGGGCCACCTGCTCGGAGTAGTAGGCCACCCGGTCGCAGTGGCCCCGGGTGTAGGGGTCTTTCACCTCCACCGTGGCCGCCAGGGTCATCACCGCCTCCAGGTAGCCCTGCTCGATGCGGGCCTTGGCCGCGCTGAGGCCGGCGGTCATGCGGTTGAAGCTGCGGGCCAGGTTGCGAATCTCCCGGCCGCCCACCTCGGGCACTCGCACCGACAGCTCGCCGCGCCCCACCCGGCCGGCGGCCTGGACCAGGGTGTCCAGCGGGCGCAGGAAGCGGTCGATGAGGCGGACGAACAGCAGGCACACCCCGGTGGTGACCATTAAGAAGCCCAGCAGCAGGCCGATACGCAGCTTCCAGAGGCCGGCCGCCAGGTCCGAGGCATCGATGTCCAGCACCACGGTACCCACCCCCTTGCCGTTGAAGATGATGGGCTCGGTAGGTCGCAGGTGGGCCTGGGCCGCCGGGTCGGTCGCCGGCGCGGCCGCCCGCTCCAGGCGGCGGCCGATCTCGCGGATGTTGGAGTGCATGCGCACCACGCCCTGGTGATCGACGATGGCCGCCGAGAGCACGCCGGGGTTTTGCATGGCGGTGGCCACTAGCACGCTGAGCTGCATCTGGTCGCCGGCGATGAGGGCGGGGGCGGCGTTCACCGCCAGGTTGGCGGCCAGGGCGGTGGCGCGGGTGCGCAGCCGGTTGATCATGATGCCGCGTTGGTGGTGGTACAGGGCCAGGGCGGCCAGGGCGGCCAGGACCAGGGTGACCACGCAAAACAGGGCGGCCAGCCGGAACTTGATCGACGAGGTGACAAGAAGCGCTCTACGAAACCGGGGCACCGCCAAGGCCTTTCCGTTCCCCGGCCGCCGGGCCGAGGGAGAAATACCGTGAGGATCAAACCGGCCAGGTGACCCGAGCCGGTTTTAGTCAAACCTATACTTTAATAACCCAAAACGAGTCCCATGACCATGATCAAAAGAGGCGCTCGGACACTTGTCGTCGCCTGGCGGCGCGACCGGCGCTCTGGATCAAGGGGCGGCGGGTTTGCCCGGCGGGCCGGCTCAGGCGTCGAGCACGGCGCGCACCTTGCGCAGCAGGGTGGACATGTGGAAGGGCTTGGAGATGAGCCCCTTGGCCCCCAGGGACAGGCTCTCTTCCAGTTGGGAGTCGGCCAGGTACCCGGTGACGATGATGATCTTGGCCTGGGGGGCGATGGTGCGCATCTCCTTGAGGCAGCGGATGCCTCCCATGCCCGGCATGGCCAAGTCCAAGAGCACCAGGTCGATCTTGGCCGGATCCTGGCGGAACAGGTCCAGGGCGCTCTCGCCGCTGTCGGCGGAGACCACCTGGTAGCCGTGGGAGCGCAGCATGCGCGAGGAAAGCTCCCGGATGGCTTCCTCATCGTCCACCAGCAAGATGGTTTCGGACCCGCCGGGGATATCGGCCGGGTCCTCGCGCCAGAGGTTGCCGGCGGCCGGGCCCAGGGCGGGCAGGTAGATATCAAAGGTGGTGCCCAGGCCCAGTTGGCTCTGGCAGTTGATGTAGCCGTCGTGGTTCTTGACAATACCGTAGACCATGGCCAGGCCCATGCCCGAGCCGCGGCCGGATTGCTTGGTGGTGAAGAAGGGTTCAAAGATGCGGCGCAGGGTGCCGCGGTCCATGCCCCGGCCCTGGTCGCGGAAGGTGAGCTGCACGTAGTCGCCCGGCTTGGCTCCCTGGTGGGCGTCGCAGAATTGTTCATCCAGGGTGGTGTTGCGGGTGCGTACCTGGATAGTGACCTCCCGGCCGCTGGCGTCGATGGCGTTGTCGGCCAGGTTACACAGCATCTGTTCCAACTGCACCGGGTCGGCGTTGACTTTGGCCAGGTCGTCGGCCAGGTTCATTTTGATATGCAGCCGGGGCTGGGGCCCTGCCGAGGAGCTGACTTTCTTTTCCAGCGCCTCTTTGAAGCGGCGGACGCGGTGGTTGAGGTCTTCGGGGCGGCGGTGGCTGGCGAACTTGCGGCTGAAGGCCAGCAACTGGCTGATGAGGTTGGTGGCCTGGTTGGCCGCGGCGGTGATCTCCTTGAGGTAGTGGTACTGCTCGTCGTCGGGATTCTTGTCCAGCAGCAGAATCTCGGAGTACCCGTTGATGGTCTGCAGCAGGTTATTAAAGTCGTTGGATATGCCCTCGGCCATGTGCCCGATGGCCTCCATCTTCTGGGCCTGTTGAATCTGGAACTCCAGGCGGCCGGCCTGCTGGCGGCGGCGGTGGTTCATCAGGGCCGCGGCGAAAATACCGGCCAGGCGCTGCACCGCGGCCAGGTGGTCTTGGCTGTAGTCGCCATTGCGGCCCGAGAGGGCGATTTGTCCCAGGAACTCGCCACCGTGCATCACCGGCACTGACAGCAGGTTGCCCAGGGGGATATGCCCCGGCGGGGTGCCGGCGGCGCGGGGGTCGCCGGCCAGGTCCTGGCATATCAGCGGCTCATGGGTGATGCGCGCCTGGCCCAGCAGCCCGCCGAATTTATGGGAGGCCATCTCCTTATCCTCGATCTGGCAGACGTCCCACACCTGGCGGTCGATGACTGGGCAGGTGAGCCGGTCCTCGGCGGTGTCGGCCACGCCCACGAAACCATAGCGGCTGCGGGTGAGCTGCTTGGCCCGCTCCATGACCACCGCGGCCACCGCGTTGATATCGCCGGAGTCGATCATCTCCCGCTGCACGGCCACCACTGCCCGCTCCAGCTCCAGGGCGGCGTCGTCGGGCTCGGCCGGCGGCGGCGCTGTCTCCGGGGCGCTGGGCAGGGGTTGTCCCGGCTGGTCCAGGCTATGGACCACCACCAGCCACCAGGGCGGCTCTGTGTCGGGGCCGGGCAGGGGGATCACCTCCAGCCGGGCCGGGATGGCTCCCCCCTGGCGGGGGCGCAGGCCGGCCTTGAGGCTGTGGGAGGCCGGCGCGACCGGCTCCGGGACCTCGGCGCCGCCGGGCACCAGGTGCAGGGGCGTCAGGTCGTCTAGGCTGAGGCCCACCAGGTCCTCGGCGCGGTAGCCGGTGAGCTGGAGAAAGGCCTGGTTGGCGGCCACCACCCCCTGGTCCGGCCGGCAAAGCACCGCCCCCCAGGGCAGATGGTCAAAGGCCTCCCGGAAGCCGGCCGTCTCGGGCATCGGCTCCTGGGCCGACTCCGGCTCTTCGGTGGCCTTAGACAGCAGGCTGAGGATCTGGGTGGGCTTGCCCTGGGCGTCGCGCCGGAAAACCGTGTCGTGGGTGGTGAGCTCCAGCCAGCGGCCGTCGGCCTGCTTCACCCGCCGCCTATGGTCCAGCGCCTGGTGGTCGGGCGCCTGGGCCAGGGCCTGGAAGTGGCGGCCCAGGTCTTCGTAGTCCTCGGGGTGGGTGACCGTTTCCATGAACCACGGCCCCATCTGCTTTATCTGCTGGGGACTGTAGCCCAAGAGCCGGTAGGCACAGGGGTTAGTGTAGATGACGTTTTGGCTGGCCAGCTCGATGACCTGCACGGCCAAGGGCAGGTGTTCGGTGATGTCTTTAAAAAAACCATAGAGTCGCCGGGCCCGCTGCTGGCCATCGGCCAGCCGGCGGTTTTGGCGGTCCAAGGTGGCGAACTTGGCCTTTAGCTGACCGATGATCTCGGCGTGATGGCCGTTGCGGCTGGCCAACAGCGCCTCGACCTCCATGTCCGAAACCTGCTTGCGCAGGGCAGCCAACTTGTCCAGCAAGCTGGCCTCAAATCCGGCTGGTTTCTTCATCGGTCAAATTGCCCATACCCCGCGGTGGCCTTCGGTCGTACCGCCACCGGGGGTAGTCAAATCGAAACAATAATTTCACAGCTTGCGCCGGTCCACTACCACGCCGCCGCCGTACGCCGCCGGCGCGCCGAGCGCGGTAGCTCGCCATGGCTATGACCTAAACGACGTCACGCCACAGACGATAATTACCAAGCCGACCCGGTCCGCGGGCACATAGCCCCCCCGCTGCGTACCGGTTGCCCCGAATCTATTTCTTGGTTGGAGGAGTTTCCCCAGATATAATCAACCAGTTAGGTAGCGTCCCCAGTATTCTAACACAAAGCGCCGGACGCTCCAGCAAAAAATGCGCGGCGCCCTGAGCACCGCCGGCGTCCGGCTCGTAGCGGCAGGCGTTTCGGCCAGCATTGCCGCGCACCCGCGACCGCCGCCGTCGAGCCGATAACAGCTATTATACTTGACTGGGTCCCGGCCCAAGAATTAGCATTTTGTAACAGGGCCGGTCTATAACGGCCGTTAAGGCTGTTCCTAAATTTCGGGCCTGGTGTCCGGCCCCGGCCGGCGTCCGGGAGCGGGTAAGAATCCCCGACCCTCTGCGACTATATAAACAAACCGGACTTTCCGGGCTGCAATTTTCAGCGAGGTGTTTTTACCGGCCGCCACCCGGCCGGATGAGGATGGATCAGGAAAGGGTAGTTGCGGCCGGGCGCGAGGGATCGAGCGCCGGCAATATCCAGGGAGGACCCTTGTGCGTAAGGTTTTATTTTTATCGTTGGTGCTGGTCCTGGTGCTCGTGGCCTCCAGCGCCTTGGCCAACCAGTTCGTGGGCACCTGGACGGCCCGGACCCCGGATGAACAATGGACGGTGACTTTCAAGGCCGACGGCACCTTTGCCCGCAAGGTGATCAAGCAGGGCCATATCTATAACGAACAGGGGCGCTACCGGGTCCAGGGGCATCAGATGTATGTCCAGGTGCAGGGCGAGGCGCAAGGCTACTACCTGCAGTTTCGCTTTACCGATCGCAACACCTTGGAGATATACGAGGACGGCCAGTTACTGGCCCGGCTGATCCGCCGGAGCGCCACCCCGGCCGCTCCGCCCAGGTCCTCGGCCGGCCGGGCCCCGGTGCCGCCGCCACCGTCCGCCGCCCCGGCCCCCGCGCCGGTCGCGCCGCCGGCCCCGGCGGTCAACGCCCCCCGCGCGGCCCCGGCCGACCCCAAGGCCCAGGCCAAGCAGCATAATCAGCGCGGCCAGCAATTCTACCGGCAGCGCCAGTACCAGCAGGCCATCGCCGAGTTCAACCAGGCCATCAAGCTCTACCCGGGCTACGCCGTGGCCTACCACAACCGCGGGCTGGCCTATCGCCGCAGCGGGCGCTACGACCAGGCGGTGGCCGACTACACCACCGTGATGCGCCTGGCGCCCCAGGCGGCCATCGCCTACTACAACCGGGCCATCGCCTACGCCTCCAAGGGCGACTACCAGCACGCCCTGGCCGACGTGGACCGCTACATCAAGATGAGGCCCAAGGATCCCGACGGTCCCAAGCTGCGCCAGGCGATCCAGCGGCGCATGAGCGGTGCGCGCGACTGAGCGCCGCCGCCGATGATTCCCGGCCCCGAGCGGGGGCTTTGGTTTAGAATAATTGACACGACAGGTATTAAGTTGAACCAGCAAACCAGGGGGTAGAGGATGCTAGGCAGGTTATGCAAGATAGCGGCGGTGGTGGCGCTGATGGTGGCGCTGGCCACCCCGGCGGCGGCCAACCAGTTGCCGGGCAACTGGATGGTGAGGACCCAGACCTTTGCCTGGCTCTTGCAGCTCAGGCCCGACGGCACCTTCGCCAGCCGGATGCAGACCCAGCAGGGTATTAAGAACGAGGTGGGCCGTTACCAGGTCCAGGGCTACAACATGTATATACATGTGCAGGGAGAGCCCACGGGGTACTGGGTGCAATACCGCCTGGCCAACCCCAACTCGTTGGTGTTTTACAAAAACGGCCAGATGTTCGTGCACTTCGCCCGGGTGGACCAGATGGGCCGACCGGTGCAGGGGGGCGCTCCGGCTCCCGCCCCGGCCCCGGCGCCGGCTCCTGCGCCAGCTCCGTTCCCCGCCCCGGCGCCGGCCCCGGCACCTTTGCCGGTGCCGGCCCCTGCCCCGGCTCCTGCGCCGACCCCGGCGCCGGCCCCGGCGCCTACGCCGGCCCCAGCCCCTGCGCCGGCCCCGGCCCCGGCACCAACCCGGTCCGGCAACGCGGCCAAGCAGTACAACCAGCGCGGTTTTCAACTGTACAAACAAAAGCAATATCAGCAGGCCCTGGCCATGTTCAACCAGGCCATCACCCTGCGGCCCGACTATGCCGAGGCCTACCTCAACCGGGGTTTGACCTACCGTCGGCTCAAGCAGTACGACCGGGCCATCGCCGACTACAGCAAGGTGATGCAACTGGCGCCCAGGGCGTCGGTGCCCTACTACAACCGCGCCCTGGCCCACGCCCAGAAGGGTGACTTCAACCGCGCCCTGGCCGACGTGGACCGCTATATCGCCATGAAGCCGGGCGATCCCGACGGGCCTAAGCTGCGAAAGGCCATCGTGCAGGCCATGAACGGCGCGCGCCGCTGAGCCGGCCGGATCGGCAGCGCGCGGAGGAGGGATTTTCCCGCCAAAGGGGGGGTGTTGATGCGCAAGATACTGGTGGCCGTGGCCGCGGCCTTGGTCCTGGGGTTGTTGGTCTCGCTCAGTGTCGTGGCCGGGCAGCTCGACGGTACCTGGACGGGGCAGGTGGGCCCGGAGCGATGGGTGGTCCGCTTTCGCCCCGACGGGACCTTCTCCCGCCAGGTCACCACTGCCGGCAAGGTGCACCAGGAGCAGGGACGCTACCAGGTGCAGGGCTACAACCTGCTGGTGCGGCCGGCCGGCGACCCCCAGGGCTACACCCTGCAATTCAGGCTGGCCACCGCCGACATCCTGGACATCTACGAAGATGGCAAGCACCTGGCCCGCCTGCAGCGCTACCGCGGCCAGGCCCCGGCCCGGCCGGCGGCCGCCACCCGTGGCCAAGCTCCGCCGGCCTCCACCCTGCGGCCCCAGGGCGCTTACCCGGCGGCCAGCGGCGGTTCCATCGTCTACACTCGCTACGAGATGCTCACGGTCAACCTGGGCCGGACCAAGTCGGTGGTACCCACGCCCAAGCTGTTTATCATGAACAGCGACGGCAGCCGCAAGCGGCCCTACCTCTACCCCCCCTCCTTCGACCGGGCCGAGTCCCCCAACTGGTCGCCGGGTTACCGCTACCTACTTTTCTCCTGCAACTACCAGTCGACCCGCAGCGCCCTGTACCAGGACATCTTCGCCCTGGAGCGGGCCACCGGGGTCGTCCGGCGGCTCACCGGCAACGAGTGGTCGGCCGGGCCGGTGAAGGGCTATGGCACCATCGTGGGATCGGTGCATGACGACTCCACCCACGTGCGCGACCAGTTGCACGGCGAGTCCAGCGCCCTGATCAGCCCCCGCAACCAGATCATGATCACCGCCCAGGGCATCGGCGGCCGCGTCATCCACGCCAAGAAAACGGTGCGCGAGCTGCGGCAGGACAACCCCGATTGGGACCCGGACATGGACCTGCCCGTCGACCCCTACAAGTGGCTGTTCGTCATCCCCCGGGTGCCGGCCGGCCGGGTGTGGGTCAAGGCTTGGAAGTCCAAGTACATGGGCCACATGATGATGGTCGACGTGCTGCCCGGCAAGGTGACCAAGGTGGACCTGGTGCTGAGCAAGGGCAACTACCTGGTGAGCCATCCCTCCATCACTCCCGACGGCCGCTACTTGGTGGCCATGAGCCACCACTGCTCCTTTGTGGGGGCTATGCCCTCCAAGGGCAAGTACAGCCCCAAGCCCATTACCAACAACGCCTTGGTGGTGGTCGATCTCTCCCGGCCCGGCGCCATGCCGGTGATTTGGAACCGCATGAACGCCGTGGGGGTGATGGCCAACGGCCGGACCTCCCGCGGCTGGATGGCCAAGTCGCCGCGCCTTTCGCCCGACGGCCGGCTGGTGGCGGTGTCTTCCGGGGTGTGGGAGACCCTGGAAAACCTGGCCGTCTGCTCGCTGGCCAGCATACTGCGGGGCCACCCCCGCCCCAAGATACTGGTCCCCCATCGCCGGGTGCTGGCCAGCCACCAGGAGGCCAACGACTGGCCGGCCTGGTCACCGGACGGCCGCCGCATCGCCTTTGTACGGCCGATCATGAACGCCGGCGGTAATATAACCGCCAACCTCTTCGTGGTGGGGGCCGACGGCCGCGGCCTGGCCCAACTCACCCGGGTGGCCGCCAACCAGGCGGTGGCCTATCCTTCCTGGTCGCCGGACGGCCGCCGCATCGCCTTCCAGTTGGTCACCTCCCGGCGGCGGGTGCTCAACGTCACCGACCTGGCGGTGGCCAATTTCACCTCCGACATCTACGTGGTGGGGGCCGACGGCCGCGGCCTGCGGCGGCTCACCCGCGACGGCCGCAGCGCTGAACCGGCCTGGGGTCCCTAGGGGCGACCGCTTCCGCCGGGACCAAGGGGCTTTTCCGGCCGGACTCTTTAGGGTATACCCAATAGGTAAACTCCATATGCAACCCCAGAGGCGGGGCCGGTCGAAGTGTCCGGCCGCGGCAAGCTGGTGGCAGGTCCGGGCCGGCCGGTGCCGGGCGGGAGTGGTTTCAACCCTCGGAAGGGAGACGACAGTAATGAAAAAATGCACCCTGCTGGTCGTGGGACTGGTGGCGGCCCTGGCCCTGTTGGTGGGCGCCACCGCGGCCCTGGCCAAACCGTTTAAAATCGGCATGGTCGACTGCTATAGCGGCCCGCCCAGTACCTATACCAACGACGTGCGCGACGCCCTGCTGCTGGCGGTCAAAAAGATCAACGCCGCCGGCGGCATCAACGGGCGCAAGGTGGAGGTGCTCACCCGCGACAGCAAGTTCAAGGTGGACCTGGGCCTGGCCGCGGCCAAGGAACTGATTATGCGCGAAGAGGTGGATATCCTGGTGGGCACCATCAACAGCGCCCTGGCCCTGGCCATCAGCGACCTGGCCGCCCGCGAGAAGATTCCCTTTTTCGTCACCTTTTCCAAGAGCGCCAAGATCAGCGGGGCCAAGGGGCATCGCTACGTGTTCCAGATCAGCGAGAACACGGCCATGATCGGCAAGGCGGCGGCCGAGGGGCTGGCCAAGCTGCCCTATAAGAAATACTGGATCGCCGGCGACGACTACGAGTACGGCCACGCCGTGGCCCAGGGCATCTGGGACTATCTCAAGAAGATCAAGCCGGACGTGAAGCTGTTGGGCCAGTCCTGGTGGAAGGTGGGCGAGCCCGACTTCACCCCCTACATCACCGCCATTCTGGCCGCCAAGCCCGACGCGGTGATCGTGGCCACCGGCGGCCGCGACTGCGTGCCCTTCCTCAAGGCGGCTCAGGCCACCGGCTTCAACAAGAAGGTGCCCTTCTTCATGCACACCGCCACCGAGCTGGCCACCATCCGTCCCCTGGGCGCAAACGCCCCCGAGGGGGTGATCGGCACCTCCAACTATCACTTCTACTATCCCAATACCAAGGCCAACAAGGCCTTCGTGGCCGAGTTCCAAAAGGCCTACGGCCGCCTGCCCACCGTGGGCGCCCTGTACGGTTACATCACCGCCCAGCTCATCGCCGGCGGTTATAAGAAGGCCGGCAAGGTGGACACCGAGGCCTTTATCAACGCGGTGGAGGGTATGGTGGTGCCGAGTCCGGTGGGACCGGTGAAGCTACGCGCCTATGACCACCAGGCCCTGCTGCCCATGTACCTGGGGGTCACCAAGAAGGTGCCCATGTATAAGTTCTTCATCGGCGGCGACCTGGTTACCATCGCCCCCGAGAACGCAGCTCCCCCGGTGGAGGCGATCAAGAAGGCCCGGGGCAAGTAAGCCGGGGACCAACCCCAACCCGACGATTACGCGTCTGCGCCGCCAGCGGCGGCGCAGACGCGTGACGAGACCTGATCCATGGACGCAACTTCGCACATCACCTTGGCCTCCTTGGCCCAACAGGTGCTGGTGGGGCTGAGCCGCACCACCATCTTGTTCATCGTCTCCTCGGGGCTGAGCCTCATCCTGGGGGTGCTGCGCATCCCCAACCTGAGCCACGGCTCGCTCTACATGATCGGGGCCTTTGTCACCTACTCGGCCGCGGTGTTCATCGGGGGTTCGACCGGCTTCTGGCTGGCCCTGATCATCGCGCCGGCGGTGGTGGCCCTGCTGAGCCTGGCGGTGGAGCGGGGACTGCTGCGCTTTTTGTACGACCGCGAGCACCTGATGCTCCTGCTGTTCACCTTTGCGCTCACCCTGGTCTTCGGCGACCTGGTCAAGCTTATCTGGGGCTCGGACTACCGCAGCCTCACCGCGCCGCCGCTGTTGCAGGGGTCCTTCGACCTGGCGGGGTTGCCTTTCCCCCGCTACAATCTCTTCCTGCTGCTGCTGGGGCCCCTGGTGGCCCTGGGGCTCTGGCTGCTGACCAACAAGACCAAAATCGGCAAGTTGGCCAAGGCGGCGGCGGTGGACCGCGAGATGGTGGCGGCCATGGGCATAAACGTGAGCTGGGTCTTTGCCGCCGTGTTTTGCATCGGATGCTTTTTAGCCGGCCTGGGCGGCGCCCTGGTGGCCCCCACCCAGAACATCACCCAGGGCATGGACCACACTATCATCATGGAGGCCTTCCTCATCGTGATCATCGGCGGGCTGGGCAACATGTGGGGGGCGCTGTTGGGCGCGCTCATCTTTGGGCTCACCGACGCCATCGGCATCCTGGTGTGGCCCCAGTTCGCCATCGTCTTTCCCTACGTGGCGGTGGTGGTGGTGCTGGTGTTCCGCCCCAAGGGGCTGTTGCAATCAACCTGGTGAGCGGAGGCCCGTGGTGTTGGAAAATATAAAAAACCACCGGGGCCTTTGGGTGGTGGCGGGGTTGGCCCTGCTGCTGGCCTTTTGGCCCAGCCTGGTCCCGCGCTTCTACGTCTACCTGGTATCGTTGATGCTGGTCACCGGCCTGCTGGCCACCAGCCTAAACCTGGTGCTGGGCTTCGGCGGCCTGTATCAGTTTCACCACGCGGTGTTCTACGGGGTGGGGGCCTACGGCGCGGCCCTGATGATCAAGTGGAGCGGGCTCTCGCCCTGGTGGGGGCTCCTGGTGGGGCCCTTGGCCGCCGCCCTGCTGAGCCTGGTCATCGGGATCATCTGCGTGCGGCTCTCCCAGCTCTACTACGGCATGTTGCAGATTTCGCTGGGCTCGTTGGTGTGGGCCATCGTCTTTCGCTGGTACAGCTTCACCGGCGGTGACGACGGCATCCACGGCATCGCGGTGCCGGGGGCCATCGCCTCGGTGAGCGGGGCCTACTGGTTCACCCTGGCGGTCACCGCCGCCTGCCTGTTGGTGATGTACCTGGTGATCAACTCCCCCTTCGGCCGGGTGCTGATGGCCACCCGCGACAACTCGGAGCGGGCCGAGATGATCGGGGTGCATCTCATCGGCCACCAGCTTATCGCCTTGGTCATCGCCGGTTTCTTCGGCGGGGTGGCCGGGGTGCTCTTCGTGGTGGTGGAGGGCTCGGTCTTCCCGGACATGATGTTCTGGACCCTCTCCCTGGAGATACTGGTCATGTGCCTTTTGGGCGGGTGGTTCACTTTTATGGGGCCCATGCTGGGAGCGGCGATGATGGTGGGGCTGCGCACCGTGGTGGGCATCTACACCGAGTACTGGACCCTGGTGCTCGGGGTGATATTGATGCTGCTCATCTTCTTCCTGCCCCAGGGCGTGTTGGGCTTCATCGGCGCCAAGCGCACCCCGGCCATGGCCCATAGCCGGCGGGAGGACTAGCCATGCTCTCGGTGCGCGGGCTCAAGAAATACTTCGGCCATTTCAAGGCGGTGAGCGACGCCAACCTCACGGTGAACCAGGGCGAGGTGGTGGCGGTGATCGGTCCCAACGGGGCCGGCAAGACCACCCTGTTTCGGCTCATCAGCGGGCAGCTCAAACCCAGCGGCGGCGAGATCATCTTCAAGGGCCGGCCCATCGGCGGCCTGGCGCCCCACCAGGTCTGCCGCCGGGGCATCAGCCTCTCCTACCAGGTGGTGAGCGTCTTTGGCCGCATGAGCGTGTTTGAAAACGTGCAGGTGGCCGTGCTGGCCCGGCGGCGCCAGGTGCACCGGCTCTTCACCCCGGCCCGGCGCCTGGCGGTGGACGAAACCTGGGAGATACTCGAGAGCGTCGGCCTGCAGGACCGGGCCCAGGCTGTGAGCGGTTCGCTGTCCCACGGCGACGGCAAGCTCCTGGAGATGGCCATCGCCCTGGGCAACCGGCCCGAGCTGTTGATCATGGACGAGCCCACCGCCGGCATGAGCCCCGAGGAGACCCAGGCCACCATCGAGCTGATCCGGCGGCTCACCCAAAAGATGGGGCTTACCATTCTACTTTGCGAGCACGACATGGAGTTGGTTTTCAGCGTGGCCGACCGCATCATGGTGATGCAATCGGGCCGCACCATCGCCGAGGGCGCCTGCGACCAGGTGCGCTGCAACCAGCAGGTGCAGCAGGCCTACCTGGGAGAGCCGGCTGATGCTTGAGGTGCGCGGCATCCACACCTACTACGGGCTGAGCCACATCCTCTTTGACGTCTCGCTCACCGTGAACCAGGGCGAGGTGGTCTGTATCCTGGGGCGCAACGGGGCCGGCAAGTCCACCCTGATGCGCTCGATCATGGGGCTCACCCCGCCCAAGCAGGGGAGCATCATCTACCAGGGGCGGGAGGTGACCGGCCTCAAGCCCCACCTCCTGGCCCGTCGCGGCATGGGTTACGTGCCCGACGACCGCCGGGTGTTCGCCGATCTCACGGTGGGCGAAAACCTGGAGGTGGTGGCCCGGCCGGCGGCCGGCGGCCGCGGCTGGGACAAGGAGCGGGTCTACGAGTTTTTCCCGCCGCTCAAGGATATCGACGGCCGCCAGGCCGGCTATCTCAGCGGCGGCGAGCAACAGATGCTCACCATCGGCCGGGCCCTGATGACCAACCCGAGCTTCCTGCTGCTGGACGAACCCACCGAGGGGCTGGCCCCCTTGGTGGTGAAGATGCTGGCCCAGCAGATCGGCCGCTTCAAGGACGAGGGCCTCACCGTGCTCTTGGCCGAGCAGAACCAGGAAGTGGCCCTTAGCCTCGGCGACCGGGGCTATATCATCGACAACGGCGTGATCCGCTACCAGGGCGATATCCAGGACCTGCGGGCCAACCAGGAGATACGCCGCAAGTATCTCATGGTGTAGTCCCGCGGGAGGGTCCATGGCAATGAACCTGGCGCGCAACCTGGAAAACACCGCCGGCTGGTTTCCCGAGCAGGTGGCGGTGATCGAGGGCGACCGGCGCTGGAGCTACGCCGAGCTGGCCGCCCGGGCCGCGGGCGCGGCCGCCGGCCTGGCCGGGCTGGGGGTGGGGCCCGGCGACCGGGTGGCCCTGTGCGCCCCCAACTCGGCCGCCTGGCTGGCGGTGTACTTCGGGGCCCTGAAGCTCGGGGCCACGGTGGTGACCCTCTCTCCCCTGCTCACCCCCCCGGAGCTGCGGCGCCTGCTGGCCCACAGCCGGCCCCGGGCCGTCTTCACCGAGGCCCGGCGGCGGGAGCACCTGGCCGGCCTGGCCGAGCAGGACCCGCCGCCTAAGCTCATCTGCCCCGGCGGTGACTGCCAGCCGGACGATCTCTGCCGGCCGGCCTCGGGGCCCCAGCCGGCCCGGGAGCGCGAGCGCCACGAGGTGGCGGCCATCCTATACACCGGCGGCACCACCGGCGAGCCCAAGGGGGTGATGCTCACCCACGAGAACCTGGTCACCGCGGCGCACCAGGTGGCCCACTGCGAGCGCTCCACGGTCGAGGACCGGGCCCTGTGCTTTTTGCCCTTCAACCACGTCTTCGGCCAGGTGCACATCATGAACGCCACCATCCTCTCCGGCGGCGGCCTGGTGCTGCTGCCCGGCTTTGAGCTGGCCGGGGTCCTGGCGGCCATCGCCGAGCACCGGGTGACCAAGCTCTACGCCGTGCCCACCATCTACGTGCGCCTGGCCCAGGTGGCGGACATCGCCGCCAAGCTGGGCCCGGTGCGCTACTGTTTCAGCGCGGCCGCCTCCATGGCCGGCGAGCTGGTGCGGCGCTGGAAGGATCTCACCGGCCTGGACATCTTCGAGGCCTACGGCATGACCGAGAGCGCCTCGCTGGTCACCTACAACCATTACCACCACCACCGGCTAGGCTCGGTGGGCACCCCGGTGGGCACCACCGAGGTGAGCATCCGCGATGAGCGCGGCCGGGTCTTGCCGTCGGGGTCCCGGGGCGAGATATGCATCCGGGGCCGCAACATCATGGCCGGCTACCTGGACAACCCCGCGGCCACCCGGGCCGCCTTTCACGGCGACTGGTTCCGCTCCGGCGACGTGGGCTACCTGGACCCCGACGGCTACCTGTTCATCGTGGACCGCATCAAGGACCTGATCATCACCGGCGGCGAGAACGTGTACCCCCGCGAGGTGGAGGAGGTGCTGTGCCGCCGGCCCGAGGTGGCCGAGTGCGCGGTGATCGGCCTGCCCGACCCCGAGTACGGCGAACGGGTGGTCGCCTATATCGTCCCCCGGCCCGGGTCGCAGATCGACCCGGTCCACCTGCGCTCCTTTCTCAAAGAACACTTAAGTCCCTTCAAGGTCCCCAAGCAACTGGTGAGCGTCCCCCAGCTCCCCACCAGCCCGGCCGGCAAGATTCTCAAGCGCCGCCTGCGCCAAGAGGTGTTGGCCCAAGACGAGGCCCGCCGGCGTTAAAAATATTTCCCCGCCCCTTCCATGGCCCGCGGCGGCTCCGAAAGGAAACAGGTACGGCTTGTGACCAAATATGAAACTACCCTGGCCGAGATAGGCCGGGCCAAGGAGCTGTTTGCCGCTTACGGCCAGCGGCTGGGCGACGACGAGCGCCTGGGCGAGATGCTGGCGGCCTACCAGCGGGAGATCGCGGCCACCTGGCGGACTTTTGCCGGCTCCCGGGTGGTGGAGCTCTGCGCCGCCTGCGCCGGGGCCGACCAAATCAGTTGCTGTTTCGACGGGGCCGAGTACTGGTTCGACCGCCACCTGCTCTTGATCAACCTGATGATGGGGGTGGAGCTGCCCACTGAGCGATGGGCCGAGGGACAGTGCCTGTTCGTGGGTCCCGATGGCTGCCGGCTCAAGGCCCGCTTCGCCATCTGCATCAACTTCTTTTGCCCGGACCTGCGCCAGCGCATCGGGTCGCAGGAGCTGCTGCGCCTGCGGCGTCAAGGGGGGCGGGAGGTGCTGGCCGGCCTGGAGCTGGAAGAGGCCCTGCGGCGCTGGCTGGCCCAAAACGCCGGCTAAGGGCGCCGCGGACCGCCCGGTTTGCCAAGCCTCCCGGTTAGCCGCTAGAATGAGAGCATACCGCCGATAATGGCGGTAGCCTCATAGTGGAGAACCACATGCTCACCGGTTTTCAATGGCTGTGCCTGGTGGCTATCTTAGCCATTACCATTGTCGGTGGTTACCTGCCGTTGACCCGGCAGGAGAGGGCCCGCCAGGTGCGCGGCTTTGCCATGGGCCAGGCCTTTGCGGCCGGGGTCTTTTTGGCCCTATGCCTCACCATGATGCTGCCGGCCGGCCTGCACTTGCTGGGCCGGGCCCTGCCGGCGGTTAAATTTCCCCTGGCCTCCCTCATCGGCGCGGCGGCCTTTTTGCTGCTGCTATCCCTGGAGCACTACACCACCCGGCTGGCCGGCGGCGAGGCGGCCGGCGGGAGTACCAACCCGGTGATCCCGGTGATCATGACCGTGATGATCGCCCTGCCGTCGTTCTTGCTGGGGGCGGCCCTGGGGGTTAGCGAGAGCCGGGCGGCGCTGATGATCGCGATAGCCATCATGGTGCACAAGGGCTCGGCCGCCTTTGCCCTGGCCCTGAAGATGGTGCGCAGCACCCTCGGGCGGCCGGCGGTCTATATCCTCTTCGGGCTCTTTGCCCTGTCCACCCCGCTGGGCATCTTGGCGGGCGAAGACGTGCATCGCCTGCTCACCGGCCGCGTCATGTGGCTGGTGAAGGGCTCCATTCTGTCGCTGGCCTCGGGGGTGTTTTTGTACATGAGCACCCTGCACGACCTGAAGGACACCCCGCTCATCGTCAACTGCCGCACGGTACGCGGCTTCTCCTGGATGGCCGCCGGGTTCGTCCTCACCGCCCTGGTGCGCCTGCTCATCGGCGAGGCCCACGAGCTGTAGCCCGTCGTTGCGCGCCGCAGGGATGCAAGTACAAGGGATTGATTTAGCGGGCTGGCGACAGGTTTTTACGATCTGCTGGCCGGTCTTAGCGCTTGACCGTTCGGTTAGGCCGGCTGCCGTTTAGCCGTCGCTCCGGCGTTGGGTTGGGCGTCCTGGCGGCCATCGCCGGGGTGGCGGCTAGGACTCGTCGGCCGAGGCCACGGTGAGGGTATCGCCGGGCATGAGGCGGCTGCCGCGCAGGTTATTCCAGCGCCGCAGTTGGGAGGTGGAGACCTTGAAGCGTTGAGCGATGTCCCAGAGGTTGTCGCCGCGGCGCACGGTGTAGGTGGTGGTGGCGGTGGAGCGCCGGGTGGCCGAGGCCACCTTGGCCGGCCGCCGCCGGGACTTGAAGCCCACCACCAGGCGTTGGCCGATGCGCAGGCGGTGGGTGCCCAGGCGGTTCCAGCGCTTGAGCTGGGCGGTGGAGACCTTGAAGCGCCGCGCGATGAGCCAGAGGTTGTCGCCGCGGCGCACGGTGTAGAAGATGGCGCCGGCCGGCAGGTCCGCCGGGCCCTTGAAGGTCTTACGCCGCTTCGGGGCGGCGGCGCGCCGGGCATGGGAGGCCGAGAGGTAGAGCACCAGCTTTTGGCCCGGCTTGAGGCGGCTGCTGCGGCGTTGGTTCCAGCGCTTGATACTGCGCCAGTTGATCTGGTAGCGCTGGGCGATGAGCCAGTAGGTATCGCCGCGGCGCACGGTGTAGATGGTGCGCGTCCTGCCGGAGGCGGGGGCGCGTTTGGGCCGGCGGGCCCGCTTGGTGGAGGCCACCCGGTGGCGGCGCACGGTGGTGCGGAAGCGGCCGGGCGGCACCATCACCCGCTGCCCGATACGCAGGGCGCGGGGATTGAGGCGGCTGTTTAAGGCCATCAAGTCCCTGAGCCGCACGCCGTAGGTGCGGGCGATGCGTCCCAGGGTGTCACCCTTTTCCACCCGCACGACGATGATATCGGGTCGGGCCTTGCGCTGTTTAGGGGTGAGCTTGGCATAAGCGCTCTGGAAACGGGCCTGGGTGCCTTTGGGCAGGCGCAGGGTGTAGTGGGCGAGGTTGGGGGGTACCACTCCCCGGCGAATCTCGGGGTTCAAGTCGACCAACTGGGCCTTGGTTACGCCGGCGGCCTTGGCGGCCACGGCCAGGGAGGTACCGCCGTCGACGGTCACCTGGTCGAAGGCCAGGGGTTTTTGGTAGACCAGCCCGGTGAAGCCGTACTTGGCCGGCTCCTTGGCGATGATGGCGGCGGCCAGCATCTTGGGCACGTAGTGCTTGGTTTCGCGTTTGAGGTAGCGGCGTTTGCGGTGGCTGATCTCCCAGTAGTCCTCGGCGCGGTAGCGGGTGAGGGCGCGGCGAATCTTGGCCTCGCCGGCGTTGTAGGCCGCCGCCGCCAGGTACCAGGAGCCGAATTCGGCATAGAGCTCGCTGAGATACTTGGCCGCCGCATGGGTGGCCTTGACCGGGTCGCGGCGTTCGTCGATCCAGTAGTTTATTTTCAGGCCGTAGCGCCGCCCGGTACCCCGGATGAATTGCCAGGGGCCCGAGGCGTGGGCCCAAGAGTAGGCCCGGCAGTTGAAACCGCTTTCAATCAGGGCCAGGTAGACCAGGTCTTCGGGCAGGCCGTAGTCCTTGAGAATGGCGCGCATCATGGGGGTGTAACGCCGGGAGCGCTCCAGCCAGCGCCGGAAGGTCTTGTGCTTCTTGCCCTGGAAGATGGCGATCCAGTTTTCAACTTGCTGGTTGAGGGTGATGGGGATGTCGTAGGTGGGTTTGGCCTTCTTGACGGCCGCGGCGGCTTCGTCGCCTTCCTCCAGCTTGAGAATCTCGGCGGCGACCTTGGCCTTGATTTCCTGGGATGTTGGTTTTGGGGCCTTGAGGGGCTGACCGCCGGAGGTGGTGGCACAACCGGCCAAGGCCATCACCAAGAGGCCCGCCATAAATAAAAGCGCCAGTTGCCGTAGGCTCGTTTTGATCACAACCCTATCGCCGCTCCTCGCTGGTAGATCGCGCCCCCCCGGAGAGGCATAACCCGCTTGATGCCTGGACCCCACATAACCCGTTTGGCCTCGCGATATGACGCCTGGCCCCCCGCTTGCCCCGGCCCGGGCATGGCCTGACTGGCAACTCAGCCGCGCTGACCCCTGCCGTGACCATCTGGCCTCGCGCCACAGTCATGTAGCTCCCACCAATGCCGCGACCATTTGGCCTCGCGCCACAGTCATGTAGCTCCCACCAAATACTGTGACCATTTAGCCCCCTGCTGTGACCATCTGGCCCCCTGGTGGCCGGACCTAAGTTGATTCAAGATACCAAATGAAGGGGAAGCTGTCCAGGTTAAACATAAAAATGAAGCACATACACCACCTAGCCACATCGCGGCCACCGTAAACGCCCAGAGATTGAGAAAAATATTTTAATTTGACCACCTCCAAACGGCTCGGTATTTTATTGCCGTAGTGAACTTGTACAATTTGCCGGTGACGGGGCACCTAACCTCATATGAAAGCGATTGCCTGATGAACCTGCGCCTGTGGCGAAAATCAACACACCACATCCTGGGGGCGGCCGTGGCCCTCTGCTGTAGCCTTGCCCTGGCCGCGCCAGCCCTGGCCGAGGGGCCGTCCCCGGCACCGGTGGCCAAGGACGTTAAGATCGTAAAGAGCTACCCGGCCGGCCGCGCCCTGCCTATCCTGATCGCGGTAACCGCGCCCCAGGGATACCAGCTCAAGGGGCCCCTGCGCCTGGAGACCACCGCTGGCGGCGGCCTGGCGGCCATTGACCACACCATCAAGCCGGCCGATAGCGCCAAGGGGTTCGGCAAGATGGTGGCCCTGCACCCCCTGCTCAAGGTGGGGGCGGAGGCTAAGGCCGGCCGGCGGGTGATCCGGGGAAGGCTGCATTACGTGTTGGCCGATGCCCAGGGCAAAGAGTATGCCGGGAGCATCGCCTGGCAGGGCGAGGTCACGGTGGGGGCGGTGGGTTCGCGGCCGCAGTTCTTGGTGCCGCCGAACATGCTGGCGGCCATGGGGGTAGAGATCGCGCAACCGCCGGTCCCTAAGTCTACGGCGTCCCGCTCGGGCGGGGGCGACCCCTTTGCCGGCCGCTCGCTGGGCTGGATACTGCTGTTGGTCTTTGTGGGCGGCCTGGGGCTGAACCTCACCCCTTGCGTCTACCCCATGATCCCCATTACGGTGAGCTTCTTCGGGGGGCGGGCCGAGGGCTCGCGCGGCGCCCTGGCGGCCAACGCGGTGGTCTACCTCTTGGGTATGTGCCTCACCTATTCCATCCTGGGCAGCGTGGTGGCCCTGGGCGGCGGCATGCTGGGCCAGGCCCTGAGCCACCCGGTGGTGCTTTTAGCGATCGCCGGGGTGATGGTGGCCATGGCCGCCTCCATGTTCGGCCTGTGGGAGATGCGCCTGCCGGCCGCGCTCAACCGCGTCGGTTCGGCCAACCGGTCCGGGCTGTTGGGCACCTTGGTCATGGGACTCACGGTGGGTATAATCGTGGCTCCCTGCGTGGGGCCCTTCGTGGTGGGGCTCATGGCCCACGTGGGCAAGGTGGGCCAGTGGTGGTACGGCCTGTTGGTCTTCTTGGCCCTGTCGTTGGGCCTGGGACTGCCGCTGGCGGTGCTGGCCGTGTTCAGCGGGTCCATCAGCCGCCTGCCCGGGGCCGGCGGGTGGATGATCTGGGTGCGCAAGTTCTTTGGCGTGATACTTGTGCTCATGGCTATCTATATAATAGAGCCCTTGTTGGGGCTGAAAGTTTTCTTCTGGACGCTGGCCGCGTTGGCCCTGGCGGGAGGTGTTTACTTGGCACTTACGGAAAATAGCGGGACCCGCGGGTTCCTGGTGGTTAAACGGATCGTCTCCCTGATGCTGGTAACCGTGGTGGGGGTGTTCCTGTGGGTGGGGGTGGCCCCTCGCTTGGGATGGACCCTGGATAAAGGCGGTTCGGCCGGCGGCAAGATCGCGTGGCAGCAATATACTCCCGACGTCATGGACCGCGCCCTCAAGGCCGGCAAACCGGTATTGGTGTTCTTTACCGCCGACTGGTGCGCCCCCTGCAAACGGCTCAAGGCCATCACCCTCAAAGACCCCAAGGTGATCAAAACCATATCGTCGGGCTTCACCCCCATTTGGGTGGATTTCACCTCCAACCCCTCACCGGCCGCCCGCGCCCTGAGCCGGCGTTTCGGGGTGCGCGGAGTGCCGACCAACGTGATCCTCGACGCCAAGGGTAACTGGCTCAGCCAGTTGACCATGATCGGCTTCCGCGACCCGGAGTACTTCCGCTCGCGCCTGGAGGCGGCCCTGGCCCACGGCCGTAAGTAACTCCCGGCCGGTCCCGCCGAGACCCATGGCTATGGTACGCCGCCGCCGGGCGGCAAAGGGGAGTAATACCATGAGGCGGCGCTGGTTGACCGTGGCCGTGGTGGCCCTGGTCCTGGCCGCCGGGAACGTGGCCTGGGCCGCTGGGGCGAAGGGTTTTGCCCTGGTGGTGAGTGGCCGGGTGACCGGTCCAGGCGGCCAGGAGGTAGCCGGCGCTCTTTTGAGCGACGGCTACCGCGTCGCGGTGAGCGACGCCCAGGGCCGGGTACGCCTGCCTACCTTCTGCGACCGGGTGGTGGTACTCACGGCGCCGCCGGGGTACGTGGTGCGAGGGCGGTGGTGGTGGCCGGCCCGGCGGGTGGGCGGCGGCCACGATTTTCGTGTGTGGGCCGAGCCCTCGGCCAAGCTCCGGCGGGTGGCGCTCTTGGCCGATCCTCATCTCTGGCCGCAGGCCTCTTCCCTGGCCGCCCGGGCCCGAGCCCGGTGGCGGTCCCTGGTGAGCCGCTTGCGCTTAGAGCGCTTTGATTTGACTATAGTGGCCGGCGACGTTCTCTTTGGCCTGGACCACCGCTATCGCCGCGGCGGCGCCGCCTCGGTACGGCGGGCCCTGGCCGCGGCCCAGGAGGCGGTGGCCGGCCTGCCGCCGGGCTCGCTGCTGCTTCCGGGCAATCACGACGTGATCTACAACCACCGGGTGGACCTGTTGCCGTGGCGGCGGGTTATGGGACCGGCCCGCCAGGTGCGCATGGTCGGTTCGGTGGCCTTTATCCTGCTGGACAATACCGGCTACTGCGGTGAGTTGGCCGGGCGCGTCCGCTGGTGCGGCCGCATGGGCCCGGAGGCCCTGGGCTGGCTGGAGCGGGTGCTGCGGGTGCTGCCGCGTAGCACCCCGCTGGTGCTGGTCACCCACTATCCTCCGCTCTCACCCCTGGCCGCGGCCAACCCCCTTTCGCCCCGGGCCTTGGCCCGCGGGTTTGGGGGGAAGACGGTTTTACGCTCGCTGGACCAGTCGGCCGTCCGGGTATGGCGCATGCTGGCCGGCCGGCGGCTGTTGGCCTGGGTGCACGGTCATTTACACGCCTACCACCGCAGCGTTATCCCCATGCGGCGAGGCAGCTGGAATATCATTGGTTTACCGGCGGTTAGCGGCGGCTGGTGGCGCGGCGACCGCAAGTGGGGACCCTTGCGCTTTGGCGCGGGCTACGTGGTGATGAGTTGGACCCGCGGCTCCCAGCCGCGTTTTGAGATGCGGCCCCTGCCCGGGGCCCGGTAGCGGCCGGCGCGGCGCGAAATTTTAGGTTGGGGGTTTCGCGGCCGGGCCAGGTGTCCTAAACTTACGGCGGGAGGGTTATCACCTTTGCGTCTCAAGAACGACTTCGCGGTGAGCCGCCGCAAAATGGTCGACAACCAGATACGCCGCCGGGGCATCAGCGACCCCGGGTTGCTCGATGCCATGAACCAGGTGCCCCGGCACCTGTTCGTGGACCAGAGCCTGTGGCCGCGGGCTTATGAAGACCACCCCCTGCCCATCGGCGAGGGGCAAACCATCAGCCAGCCCTACATCGTGGCCTTGATGACCGACGCCCTGGGGCTCACCGGGAGCGAGAAGGTGCTGGAGATCGGCACCGGCTGCGGCTACCAGACCGCCGTCCTGGCCAAGCTGGCCGACTGGGTCATCTCCATCGAGCTCATCCGCAGCCTCAGCCGACGGGCCCAGCAAACCCTGGAGGAGTTGGGTATCTTCAACGTCAACCTGCACGTAGCCGACGGTACCCTGGGCTGGCCGGACGAGGCCCCCTACGACGCCATCATGGTCACCGCCGGGGGACCCGAGGTACCGCTGCCGCTCACCGAGCAGTTGGCCGAAGGCGGCCGCCTGGTGGTGCCGGTGGGTGACGCCCACGTGCAGGACCTGCTGCGGGTTACCCGTCGGGGCGACCAACTGGTCCAGGAGAACCTGGGTGGTTGCCGTTTTGTCAAGCTGGTGGGGGAGCACGGATGGTAGAGCGGCGCCGCTTGATCAGCGTTATCGGGGCCGGTACGGCCGATGAGTCGCTGGCCGCCATGGCCCGGCGGGTGGGGGCGCTCTTGGCCCGGCGGGGATGGGGGGTGGTCACCGGCGGGCTCGGCGGGGTGATGGCCGCCGCCTGCCAGGGAGCCAGCGACCAGGGCGGCTTTACCCTGGGCATCCTGCCGGGGATGGACCCCGCAGCGGCCAATCCCTTCTGCCAGGTGGTTATCCCCACCGGTATGGGCCAAGCGCGCAACCTCTTGGTAGTGGCCGCCGGAGCCGGGGCGGTGGCCGTGGGCGGGGCGGCCGGCACCCTCAGCGAGATTGGCCATGCCCTCAAGGCCGGCAAGCCGGTGGCGAGCCTGGCCGGTTGGCAGGTGGCCGGGGTTATTACCGCTGGTGATCCGGAGGCGGCGGTCGGCGCGCTACTTACCGCCTTGGCCGATTCGGGCTAGGTTTTAGTTAAAAGCCAGCCAGGTTGGGCAGATAATGCCATCTGCCTGCCAACCGCTCCGGCCCCGGCGGCACAATTTATACGCAAATAATCTCCCCAGCTATTGCCCCCAGCCCGGCTCTTTGGTATATAAATCACGCTAAGCTCTTTTATTCTTATGTCATTTTGGTGCCAGTTCACCGGCTCAGGGGAGCCCTTATGGGTAGTGTAGTCAAGAAGCGTCGCAAGAAGATTCGCAAGCACAAGCATCGCAAACTGCTCAAGCGGACCCGTCACCAGCGCAAGAAGTAGCCCCTCCGGGCCGACTGCGGCGTCTGGGTAGCACAAGGGTCGGCGTCATGGGGCAGGGTCGGCGCTATGGGGCGCGGGTCGGCGTCGGGTAGCAAGGCCGGCGTTATGCGGCGAGGGCCGGCGTTATGGGGCGAGAGCCAGCGTTATTTAGCAGGGCCGGCGCCGTGTAGCAAGGGCCGGCGGTTCGGGCGAGGCTGGCGGCGCGGGTCAAGGACGGGCAGCCAGTTTTCAGCGATGGCTTAGGCGGCTAACCCGGCTGATGGTTGAATCAGCCGGGTTGTCGTGTTTCTAGCGCCTGGGGCGCCAGCGCCGCAGGCCGGCCCGGCCGGACGCCCCGCCCGCGAGTCTGAACGATATTAGCAATAAAATGAATTACTTGCTGGCCAGGGCCTGGTACTTGACGCGGAAGTGGTCGCGGGCCTTGAGCACCCGGTCCACGAACTGGCGGGTCTCTTCGATCTTAGGAACGCTGCCCAGCTCCCCCACCCGGGTGGGCCCGGCGTTATAAGCGGCCAGGGCCAGGCGCAGGTCGTAGTCGAAACGCGCCATCAACTGGGCCAGGTAGCGCACGCCGGCGGTGAGGTTGGCCTTGGGGTCCAGGGGGGTGGCCAGGCCCAGGTGCTCGGCGGTTACCCGGTTGATCTGCATCAGGCCCATGGCTCCCCGTTTGCTCACCGCCCACGGCCGGAAGTTGGACTCCACCCGCACCACGGCCATGATCAGGGCGGCATCCAGGCCGTTGGTCTTGGCCAATTCGCGGGCCAGGTCCCAGGTCTTCTTTTCCCGCACCTCCCGGTTTAGTCCCTGCCAGGGCAGGGGGGCGGTGGTTTTCCACACCGGCTTGGAGAGGCAAGAGGAACTGCGCAACACGGCGGCCCCGGTGTTGGCCGGCTCGCCGCAGACCAGCACACCGCCGGCCAACAGCAGGGCCAGGGGCAGGTAGATGTTCAGGTAATATTTCAGCGTAAGATTCACTATAGAACAATCCTTTATTTTCCGGCAAATATGGTGTCGGGAGGCGGTGCTGTCAACGTGTGATATGTCCCTAAAACGTGGTATACCGTGTTTTGTTCCCAGAACTCCTGTTGTTAGGCATGAAAAAAAAGATGAATTTCACAGCTTGACCCGCTGTGAAAAATTATTTTCCAGGCGTTTTTGGGGGCCTGGCCAGGCTAAGCATGGTTTTTAATTGACATAAATGCATCGTTGGGTTTAGGGTGGGCGGGGCCGCAATTCACATGGAGTGAAAAAGTTATGGATGCTGACCACATGCAGGCGGTGGCCGGCGCGGTCGCCTACCTGGAGAAGTTGCTGGCCGGCGATCCGCGTCCCCGGGTGGGCCTCACCCTGGGAACCGGCCTGGGCCAACTGGCCGGCCGCATTCAACAACCGCGCCGGGTGCCCTACCGCGACATCCCCGGACTGCCGGTCTCCACGGTACAGAGCCACGCCGGTGAGCTGATCTTCGGCCGCCTGGGTTCCTGCCAGGTGGCCGCTCTGGCCGGCCGCTTCCACCTCTACGAGGGCTACACCCCGCGCCAGGTCACCATGCCGGTCAGGGTGCTGGCCGAGCTGGGGGTGGAGATATTCATCTTTTGCAACGCCGCCGGCGGCCTGGACCCGGCCATGGAACCCGGCCGGGTGATGATGATCCGCGACCACATCAACTTCACCGGCTGCAACCCGCTCACCGGCCCCAACCCCGACCAGTGGGGCGAGCGCTTCCCCGACTTTTCCCAGGCCTATGACCCCGGGCTGATGGAGTTGGCCCGCCAGGCGGCGGCCGAGAACCAGGTGCCGCTGTACGAGGGGGTATACGTCGGGGTGCCCGGCCCCTCCATGGAGACCCCGGCCGAGACGGCCATGCTGCGCGGCTTTGGGGCCGACGCGGTGGGCATGTCCACCGTGCTGGAGGTGATCGCCGCCCGGCACCACGGCCGCAAGGTGCTGGGCTTTTCGGCCATCAGCAATGTCAACCGGCCCGAGGCCATGGAGCCGGCCCCCCTGGAGCTGGTGATCGCCAACGCCCAAAAGGCCGGTGCGGGCCTCGGCGCGGTAATCCAGGGGGTGCTGCAAAAACTCTAGGCCCCACCCGGCCTCCCGCTTGATCTTGGAGATTTGACCCTTGCCCGATCTGTGCATCAAAAACGGCACCATCCTCACCCTGGACCAGGACGACACCGTGATCGCTGGCGGTGCCCTGTGCATCGAGGGCAGCCGCATCACCTACTGCGGGCCGGCCGACGGCCCGGGTATGCCCTCCACCCCGGCCAAGCGCGAGCTGGACGCGGCCGGCGGGCTCATCCTGCCGGGGCTGGTCAACGCCCATACCCACTCGGCCATGACCCTCATGCGCGGGGTGGCCGACGACCTGGCCCTGGAACAGTGGCTGGAGCAACACATCTTCCCCATGGAGCGGCGCCTCACCGGCCAGGAGGTCTATTGGGGTACTCTGCTGGCCTGCGCCGAGATGATCAAGAACGGGGTGACCAGCTTCATCGACATGTATCTCTTTGCCCACGAGACCGCCCGGGCCGCGGACCAGGCCGGTATGCGCGCGGTGGTGGGCGAGGTGATCTACGATTTTCCCTCGCCCTCCTACGGCGAGTTGGAAAGCGGCTTTGCGGTAACCGAGGAGCTGATCAAAACCTACGACGGCCATCCGCGCATCAGCGGGGCGGTGATGCCGCACGCCATCTACACCTGTTCGCCCTCGTTGCTGCGCCGGGCCGGCGAGTTGGCCGGGGACCTGGGGGCCATGTTCAAGATTCACCTGGCCGAGACCGCCCAGGAGACCGCTGGCGCCGTGGCCGATCTCGGCCGCCGGCCCCTGGACCACGTGGATAGCCTGGGCCTGCTGGGGCCCAACTTCCTGGCCATCCATGCGGTGGACCTGCAGCCGGCGGAGATAGAGCGCTTGGCCGCCTCCGGGGCCATGGTGACCCACTGCCCCGAGTCCAACATGAAGCTGGCCAGCGGGGTGATGGACCTGGACGCCATGCTGGCGGCCGGGGTGACGGTGGGCCTGGGCACCGACGGCTGCGCCTCCAACAACGACCTGGACCTGTTCGGCGAGATGGACTCCTGCGCCAAGCTGCACAAGGTGAGCACCCTGGAGCCCACCTCCGCCCCGGCCCCGGCGGTGCTGGCCATGGCCACCCGCCAGGGCGGCCGCATCATGGGGATCGACGGGTTGGGGGTGCTGGCCGCCGGCGCCCCGGCCGACGTCTGCGTGGTGAACACCAACCAGCCGCACCTCACCCCCATGTACAACCCGGTGAGCCACCTGGTCTACGCCGCCTCGGGCGCTGACGTGGTCCACACCGTGTGCCACGGCCGGGTGCTCATGGCCGACCGCCGGCTCACCACCATCGACGAGGCCGAGGTGATGGCCAAGGCGCGGGAGGCCTCGGCCCGGCTGCTGGGCCGCTGAGGTGGCCGGAGATGCCTGACCTGCTGGTGACCGGCGGCCCCCTGTTGGTGGACCACCAGGAGTTCTTTGACCGTGGCGCGGTGCTTATCCGAGACGGCCTGGTGCGCGCCGCCGGCGACGCCGCCTGGCTGGGTACCGCGCCACCGGGAGTGGAGGTGTTGGACGCGGCCGGCGGGCTCATCATGCCCGGGCTGGTCAACGCCCACTGCCACGCGGCCATGGTCCTGTTCCGCGGCCTGGCCGACGACCTGGAGCTGCACACCTGGCTGAGCGAGCATATCTTTCCGGCCGAGGCCACCTGGGTGGACCAGGCCATGGTGGAGGCCTGCACCTCCCTGGCCGCGGCCGAGATGCTGCTGGCCGGCATCACCACGGTATGTGACGCCTACTTTTGCATGGACGGCGCGGTCGCCGCCCTGGCCGCCGCCGGCCTGCGCGCCGTGGCGGCCCAGGGGCTCATCGACTTCCCCGCCCCCGGGGCGCCCGATCCCGCCCAGGCCCTGGAGGTGTGCCGCCGCTTTATCGAGCGCTGGCAGGGGGCCGGCGAGTTGATCACCCCGGCCATCTTTGCCCACAGCACCGACACCTGCTCGGCCGATACCCTGCGCTCCGCGGCCGACCTGGCCGGCCGGCGCGGCTGCCCCCTGCTGATCCACTTGTCCGAGAGCCGCGGGTCGGTGGACCAGTGCCGCCGGGACCACGGCCTCACCCCGGTGGCCTGGCTGGAGAGCCTGGGGGTGCTGGAGACCCTCACCGCCGGGGTGCACGGCGTGTGGCTGGAGCCGGCCGACATCGAGTTGCTGGCCCGGCGGCAGGTGGGGCTGGTGCTGTGCCCCGAGTCCAACATGAAGCTGGCCAGTGGCGCGGCCGACCACCGGGCCCTGGCCGCCGCCGGCCTCACCCTGGGCCTGGGCACCGACGGCGCGGCCAGCAACAACAACCTGGATATCCTGGGCGAGGCGGCCAGCCTGGCCCGCCTGGCCAAGGTCACGGCCGGAGACCCGGCGGCCCTGCCGGTGGAGCTGGTGCTGGAGACCGCCCTGGCCGGCGGCGCGGCCGCGGTGGGGCTCGGCGGCAAGGTCGGGGCGCTGAAGCCGGGTATGGCCGGTGACCTTATCGTCGTCGACCTGGCGGCCCCCCACCTCACCCCGCGCTACAGCCTGGCCAGCCACCTGGTCTACGCCGCCCGCGCCGCCGACGTGCGTCATGTAGTGGTGGCCGGCCGCCGGGTGGTGGCCGACCGCCGCCTGCTCACCATGGACGTGGACCAGACCATGGCCCGGGTGCGGGAGCTGGCCGCCCGGGTGGCCGGCGGCTAAGTCTCTCCCGCCGGCCGGTCCTGCTGGTCCTGTACCGGGTCTTGCTGCCGGCCACGACCGCCTTTTTACCCCTGTATTTTGTCAGCAATGCCGCCACACCGGCTGCCCGGCGCCATA
>Ga0256835_1000163_pt1 | contig 54193 bp, 46 predicted proteins | sample PIR30metaG_FD_185972 | JGI IMG/M metagenome (GOLD analysis project Ga0256835, IMG submission 185972) | Hydrothermal vent microbial communities from East Pacific Rise, Pacific Ocean - PIR-30 | ecosystem: Environmental > Aquatic > Marine > Hydrothermal vents | place: Pacific Ocean: East Pacific...
CCGCGGCGGGAGGGCACCCGGCTGTACAGGTGGTACCAGGTGTCCACGTGGGAGAACTTGAGACGGGGCATCCGGGGCATGGTGCGCCTCCTTTGGATTGTGATGGGAACAGGGTAGGGCGGGGAGGGGAGGTTGTCAAGAGAAAAACAGTGTCCCTTTATTGGCGCTATTGGCGTTATCGCTGAGGTCGAGGCGACGGCTGGGGTTAGGGGTGGGTGAGGGCGCGGTACAGGCCTGCGCCGTTCATCTCCATGGGGCAGGCGCGGCGGTACGCGTCGATGGCTGCCTCGTCGGCTCCCAGCGCGATCAGCCGTTCCCGATCGAGGCGGTCGAGGGCGGCGGTCAGCGCCGCTATGTCACCGCCGTTCGTGACGACTCTGGTCGCTTCGGCGAGCCAGGCGTGGAGCGCCTCCTCCAACCGGTGCAGGTGGTCCTCCGGGTCGTCGAAGATTCCGAAGTGTGTGAGGAGGAGCCGCCTGGGCTGCACCGAACGAAGGGTCCGGACGCTTTTCAGCCAGGTGGGGATGTCGATGTCCGGCGGCGGCGTGGGCGGCACGACGTGGTGCCACCCGGGCAGCCGGATACCGCCCACGTCCCCCGTGGCGAGATCATCGCCGATCTTCCACGCCACGTGGTGCCGGGCGTGGCCGGGCGTGTGGAGCGCCTGGACACGGAGGCCGCCGACCTCCACAAGCTCACCGTCCCCCACGGTCCTCAGACGCTCGGCCGGAACCGGGACCATCGTTCCCCACAGCATGTCCATCAGGTCGCCGTAGATCCGCCCTGCGCTGGCCAGGAGTCGCGAGGGGTCGGCCATGTGACGGGCGCCGGCCGGGTGGACCGCGACGAGCGCCCCCGTGCGGCGGGAGAGTTCCCCCGCCGCCCCTGCGTGGTCCAGGTGCACATGGGTGACGAAGACGGCCCGGAGGTCGCCAAGGGAGAACCCCGCGGCCTCCACACCACGCTCCAGCGTACCCAGCGTGCTCCCGGGCCCCGACTCGAGCAGCACGAAGCCGCCCTCGGGGCACGGCACGAGGAAGGAGGCGATGACCTCGGGCCTGCCGAGGTGCTCCAGGTCGAGAACCGTGATACCGTCCATGGACCGATTCTACGCCGGCCCGTAGAGGAGAGCGTCCGCGGAACAGGACCCTCCCGGTGGTATGATCCGGCCATGGCACGTCGACTCCGCACCGCCTTCGTCGTGTTCCTCCTCATGGCGGGCACTGTGTTCGCCGCTCCCCGGTCAGCCCGTCTGACCGTGCTCCACACGTCGGACCTGCATGGCAGCGTGCTGCCGTGGGACGACGCGGCCGACCGGCCGGCCCGGGGCTCCCTGGCCCAGGTGGCCACGGTGGTCGCCCGGGTCCGGAAGGCGGTGGATCACCCGGTCCTGCTCTTCGATTCGGGCGACGCGCTCCAGGGGACGCCCCTCGAGCTGTTCACCCACGTCCGGTGGCAGCGGCCCAGCCCAACGATCGGCGCCATGAACCGGATCGGGTACCTCGCCATGGCCGTGGGCAACCACGAGTTCAACTTCGGCCTCCGGCTGCTCGACGATGCCCGGAAGCAGGCCCGGTTCCCGTTCCTCTCGGCCAACGTCATCGACGAGGCGACGGGGAAGCCCCGGTTCCGGCCGTACATCGTCCTCGAGCGCGAGGGGATCCGGATCGGCGTGCTCGGCCTGACGACGCCCAACATCCCGGGGTGGGAGATGCCGGACCACTACCGGGGGCTCTCCTTCGAGCCGATGGACGAGGCGGCGCGGAAGTGGGTGCCGATCCTCCGCGGCACGGAGCGGTGCGACCTCGTGATCGTGCTGGCCCACACGGGGTTCGAACGGGATCCGGAAACCGGGAGGCCCGAGGGCGGCGATGTCGAGAACTTCGCATGGCGTCTCGCTCACGTCCCGGGAATCGACCTGCTGCTGACCGGCCACACCCACCGGAACATCCCGCCCCGCATGCTCGACGGCGTCATCGTCTCCCAGCCCGGGAGCCACGCACGGTTCGTCACCCGGATCGACCTCGAGATGACCCGGAAACATGGGCGGTGGTCCATCGCACACTGGAGCGGCGAAAACATTCCGGTCCGGGACGTGCCGCCGGATCCCGGGATCGAGGCCGCGTTCCGGGAGGATCACGAGCGACTCGTGGCCGAGCTCGAGCGCCCCGTCGGCCAGGTCGTCCGGGACGTCACGGTGAAAGGGTGCCGCCTCCACGATTGTGCGGCACTCGACCTGATCCACGCCGTACAGCTCGAGGCTTCCGGGGCCCAACTGAGCCTTGCCTCCTTGCTGACGGACCGCACGCCGGATCTCCCCGCGGGACCCGTGACGTGGCGGTGGGTGTACGCACTTTACGTCTACCCCAACACCCTGGTTGCTGTCCGCCTGACGGGACGGCAGGTCCTGGACCTCCTGGAGCATTCCGCCCGGTTCTACGATGGGATCGACTGCTGTCCCGGACCGGGATGCGTCGTCCTGACCGACCCCAACGTCCGGCACTACAACGTCGATACCATCGAGGGACTGACCTACCGGATCGACCCCACGGCCCCCGAAGGACACCGTATCCGGGACGTTCGCTACGAGGGTCGTCCGCTCGCCCCCGATGCGAGTTTCACACTGGTCTGCAACAACTACCGGGCCGCCGGTGGCGGGGGCTTTCCTCACCTGCAGGACGCGCCAGTGGTCTGGAGGAGCTCGAGGAGCGTAACCGAGCTGATCGGCGAGTACCTGGAGCGGCACCGGCCGTGGCTCGCACTGGCGGACGGAAACTGGTATCTTGCGCCTCCGCTGACCGGCGCCCGTCGCTTGCCAGCGGAAACGGGAGCCGATAAAGTATCGCCGTGACCTGGCATCGTCCGGTTGAGAGGGAATCACGATTCAGGGGAAACATCCCCGGGGAGGAAGGAAGATGACATTCGAGGCAAGGAGGAGTTTCGCGTGGCTCGTCGCAGGGCTGCTGCTCCTGGCGCCGGCCGCGGCCCTGGCCCAGTCCAACGCGGTGACGGGCCAGATCTTCGGCACGGTGACCGACCCGGACGGCGGTGTCCTGCCTGGCACCACCGTCGAAGTGAGGAACGTCGAGACGGGGCTGGTCCGGCGGGCGATCGCCGATGCCAGCGGTTTCTACCGGATCGACCTGCTCCCGTCCGGCACCTACGACGTCAAGGCGACGATGGACGGCTTCAAGACCGAGATCCAAAAGGGCGTGCGCGTCACCCTCGGCTCGGCGATCCGCGTCGACTTCAAGCTGTCGCTCTCCGCCGTCAAGGAGGAGATCGTCGTGACGGCCCAGGCCCCCGTGGTGGAGACGAGCAACCCGAGCATCGCCGCCGAGGTCAGCTCGGAGCAGATCGCCAACCTGCCGCTCAACGGCCGTGACTTCACGGACTTCATCGCCCTGACGCCGGGCGCCATCCCCGATTCCGTCGGGAGGACCCACATCAGCGGCATGCGGGGCATCCAGAACTCGTTCAACATCGACGGTGCCAACGACCAGTCGACGTTCTTCGGCGAGGAGCGGGGCGGCACACGGCCGCCGTTCACCTTCTCCCAGGCCGCGATCAAGGAGTTCCAGGTCATCTCCTCGTCGTACAGCGTCCAGTTCGGCAACGCGTCGGGCGGTATCATCAACGCCATCACCAAGTCCGGTACCAACGAGTTCAAGGGCGAGGCGTGGTACTACTACCGTGACGAGAGCTTCGTCGGCGACGACGCCCTGGGCAATCCGGCCACCGACTTCGACCAGCAGCAGTTCGGTGCTGCCATCGGTGGTCCGATCATCAAGGACAAGCTGCACTACTTCGTGTCGTACGACGGCCAGCGGTTCACGACGCCGACCTACCGGACGTTCTACAACTTCCCGACCAACCGGATCGCCGAGTGGGAGGCCCTGACCGGCCTCAGCTACGCCAACGAGGTCGGGAAGATCGACCAGACCAACGACCAGGACGTCTTCCTGGCCAAGGTCGACTGGCAGCTCAACGAGAACAACATCCTGACGTTCCGGGACAACTACTCGGACAACGAGGGTGAGAACCTGACCAACCGGTACCGTACCTCCGGATGGTCCAACAACGGACTCGAGGAGAACAAGTTCAACTCCGCGGTGCTGACCTGGAACTCGGTGTTCTCGGAGAACGTGTTCAACGAGGCGCTTCTCCAGTACTCCAAGGAGGAACGGCCGCGCACCGCCAACATCACCTCGATCCCGGAGGTCCGGATCGGCCGGACCTACGAGGGCGTCTTCGGGCAGAACAACTTCCTCCCGAACTGGCTGGACGAGGAGCGGTGGCAGTTCATCGACAACCTGACCTGGTACGTCGGTGACCATACCCTGAAGTTCGGTGTCAACCTCGACATGGTCGAGTACGACGACGGATTCTTCCGTTACGGTGGCGGCCACTACTTCTACTCCGACTGGGACGCCTTCTTCGCCGGTGAGCCGGACTACTACACCCAGGCGTTCTCGAACTACAACGGCGCCGTCAAGTTCGACACCGGGTTCTACTCGGGCTACATCCAGGACGAGTGGCGCTCGAACCCGAACTTCACCCTGACCTTCGGCCTGCGGTACGACCTCCAGGACCATGACGATCCCAAGGAGACCAACCCACTGTTCCCGCAGACCGGGAAGATTCCGGACGACACCGACAACATCGCGCCGCGCGTTGGATTCGCCTGGGACATCGCTGGCGACGGCAAGCAGGTCCTGCGCGGTGGCATCGGCTACTTCTTCGACCGCAGTCCGACGCTGCTCGACGCCAACGCCATGCTGGCCAACGGCGTCCGGGTGGTCCGGATGACGGTCTACTGCGACAGCGGCGACTGCCCGAGCTTCCCGGAGCGGATCAGCGATCCTTCCGGCATGAGCGGCGGCCGCCCCGACATCTACGTCTTTGCGCCGAACTACGAGAACCCGGAGACGCTCCGGATGTCCATCGGCTACGAGCGTGAGGTCGCTCCGGACTTCTCCATCGGCGTGGACCTGATCTACTCGGAGACCAAGAAGCTCGAGCGGAAGATGGACCTCAACCTCGCGCCCGACGGCGGCGAGACCGTGGACGGCCGGCCGACCTACCAGACCCGGGCGAACTACCCGGACTTCAACAAGATCGTCCAGTTCACCTCCGACGCCCGGGCCAACTACAAGGCGCTCGTCCTCAAGGCTCGCAAGCGGTTCTCCCACGGCTGGATGCTCGATGCGTCCTACACCTACAGCCGGGCCCGCGACAACGACTCCAACGAGCGGTCCGTTTCCTCCCGGTCCAACTTCCCCGAGGACCAGTACAACATCGACGCCGATTGGGGACCGTCTGCGTTCGACGTCAAGCACAAGTTCGTCATGTCCTCCACCATGGACCTCGGTCTCGGCTTTACCTGGTCCACCATCGTGTCGGTCCGTTCCGGGTTCCCGTTCACGGCGACCCAGTACTACGACGCCAACCATGACCGGTACTACAACGATCGTGCGACGGTCCAGCTGCCTGATGGCACCTGGTACCACTACCGGCGCAACTCGTTCCGCCAGCCGTGGTTCCACAATGTGGACATGCGGCTCTCCAAGATCTTCACACTCGGCGGAGACTACGAGATCGAGCTGATCGCCGAGGTGTTCAACCTGTTCGACAACGAGAACTGGCGGACCACCCGGACCCAGCTCCTCGACCGGCACGGCGACATCCGGGACGACTTCGGCAAGAAGACCGACCCCGGAAACCCGCGCCAGTTCCAGGTCGGCGTCAAGTTCCGGTTCTGACCGGATCGAGACACGATCCACCACGGCGGGGCCTCGGCCCCGCCGTTTTTTCGTCGGGCGTGCGACCTCGGGCCGATGCCTGCGAACCTCGTTCGAGCCTCCCTACCGGCAGCGCGTCCGCACCAGCATAAGGACCGCAGCAAGAAGGCTAGCACCAGCCACCCACCGCCCTCAGTTCCGCACGGATCCCCAGCGGACGATCCGCCTTGCCCGTCGAGGGCCGAGCGAAGCGGCGTCCCGGCCTGCCACCCCCACCAGGACGAAGCCGATCACGATCGGGACTGCCCCGTCGGTGCAGCACGAATTCAACACTGTCCCCTACTTCACTTTGGATGACGGGGACGTTCCGACGACGGAAGCGCGGGAAGAGCTCAACACTGTCCCCTTCTCTGGGGACGTGGGTGTGGGCCGGGGGTTGGCCGCTGGAGGAGTTGCCGGTCTGGATCAGTCCAGGAAGCGGCTCTCCCGCTCGAGGGCCTGACAGGCCTCGCAGAGCCCCTGGATCTGCAACGAGTAGAAGGAAGGCCGGAAGTTGTGTTCCTGGCAGATCTGCCGCTGCCGCTCATCCAGGGCGGGATCCCAGAACTCGATCACCTTCCCGCAGTGGGTGCAGACCATGTGGTCGTGGCGGCGGCCGGGTTGGACCTTCTCATAGAAGTAGTGCTCCTGCCCAAGCCGGCTCTTCCTGACCAGGCCGCACTGGACGAGAAGATCGAGGGTCCGGTAGATCGTCGCACGGGAGACCTTCTTCTTCTTCGCCTTCATCCGTGCCAGCAAGTCGTCGGCGTCGAGGTGCTCGTTGGTCGAGAAGATCTCGTCGAGCAGGGCGAGCCGCTCCTGGGTGACCTTGAGGTTGTTCTCCCTGAGGTACTGAATGAAGAGCTTCTGCGCCCGCTGGCTCAACGTCGCCATTCCCGGCCTCCCCGTCTCATCTTTCGTCCTCGAATCACGATAGGAGCGCTGAGACTCATTGTCAAGAAAGAGCAGCAAACCTACCGAACGGCTCCAACCGACGATCGGCCGTGGTGTGCAGGCCGGGGCCGCCCCTCGTCGAACGGCCCCACATCGGACCGTTCAGAGCCCCCAGCGCAGCCCCGCCACGAACCGGCGGCCCGGCGCCAGGTACCCGAGCACCTCCTCGTACGCCCGATCCGCGAGGTTGATCACCCGCAGCGTCAGATCGAGCGACTCCGCGATGCGCCATGCGACGGCGAGGTCCGCCGTGGCGAACCCTCCCGTCCGGACACGGTCGAAGGTGACCGGATCGATGTCGTCCCGGGCTCCGACGTACCGCAGAGTCAGGTCCCCCCGCAGCCGTGGGAGGAACCGGCCGGCCAGGGTGAGACTGCCGCTCAAGCCGGGGCGCCGCAGGAGATCGTTCCCGTCGCCGTCCTCCGTGTCGAGCCAGGTGACGGCGGCCTCGAGCCGCAGGTCCTTCCCGAACCGTTTCCCGAACCCAAGCTCGGCGCCGGTGATGTCCGCCTCGCCGACGTTGCCGAACCGGTAGGCCGCGTAGTCGAACTGGATCATGTCGTCGATGCTCGTGTCGAACAACGAAAGCCGCCAGTCGATGCCGTACCGCTCGCACGACCGCACGAGGCCAACCTCCCACGAGCTGGACCTCTCCGCGTCGAGGTCCGGGTTGCCCGAGTACGGGAAGTACAGCTCACCGACGCTGGGCTGGCGGAACGCCTCGCCGTACCCGGCGTCCAGCCGCCATCCACGGGCGAACCGCCACCCGACGGCCAGCCGGGGCGAGAGCTCCGATCCCCACTCGTCGGCGTCGTCCCAGCGCACCCCAACGATGACGGTGACCGCCTTGGACGCCGTCCACACGTCCTGGACGAACAGGCTGGACGTGTTGGTCTCCCTCCCGTCCAGGTTCGTGCCGAACACCGAACGATCGTCCACGGTGTCGCTGCGCCACTCCAGCCCCCAGGACAGGTCGCTGTCTCCAAGGTGGTGATGGCTGACGGCCCGGAGGGAGTCCGTGTCCGCGTCGGTGTCCGAGGCCGTGAACCCCCAGGGGTCGTCCGGATCGCGGAACGAGAAGCCCCGGTCCACGTGGGAGGCGACGAGCTCCACACTCCACCGTTGGGAGAGCCCGAGGGTCAGGGGGAGAGCGAAGACCGTCTGGTCCGAGGACTGGTGGCGGTTCGGCGTCGGCGAGGCGCCGGTGAACGGGATCTCCACTTCCGCCGAGAGGTCCTGGACCACGAGGGCCACACGGCTGCCGCGCCCCCAGGAATACCCCGCGTCCAGCAGCCACTGGTCCGTGGAGAAATCCGAGTTCGGCAGCCCCTGGTCGGCCTCCCGGTGGAAGCCCGAGACCAGGACGTCCGTTCGCCCGTCGCCCCACGAGACGGTCCCCTCGGCCCGGGCCCAACCGTCCCCTCCGCCTTCAAGGGCGATCTCCGCACCGATGCCGTTCCCACCGCGGCGCGGCACGACGTCGACCACGCCGCCCACGGCATCGGCGCCCCACAGCGCCGAGTAGGGGCCGCGGACGATCTCGATCCGTTCCACGCCGGCCGTCACGAGCTGGCTGAAGTCGTATCCGCCGAAGTAGGGCGAGTTGAGGCGGACGCCATCGAACAGGACCAGCGTGTGGTTGGAACCGGTACCCCTCGTGAAGACCGAGGTGACCGTGCCTTCCGCACCGGACCGCATCACCGTCACGCCGGGTACCTGGCGGAGCAGGTCGGCCACGGTGTCGGCGCCGGAGTCCTCGATCTCCTCACGATCGACGACGGTGACGGGCACCGGAAGATCGGCCGGATCTGCCGCTTCCCCGGTCGCGGTGACCGTAACCTCACCCGCGAAGCGGGCCTCCCTCTTCTCCGACGGAGCGTCCGTCGCGACGCCATCCACGGCCCACGCGGGAACCGACCCTGCGAGGAACACGACAACGAGACAGGTGGACAGGGAACGTACCAGACGAGCCATACGAAACCTCCCGTTTCCTTCTCGGACGGTCGGTCTCCTGGCTCCCGGATCAACCGGGGCCGCTCGCCTTCCCAGCCGGCCAACCCGCCTCGGCGGATCGCACCGACCAGTGGCTGGCCTCGCCCGATCAAATCGGCCTCGGCCGTGAGCGCCCCGTCCCCGGTCACAGTGGCGGGGGCCGCGCCGGATTTCCACCGGCTTCCCGGAACCGTCCGGTTCGTCCCGAGGGTACGGCTCCCGGCCGCCGCGGTCAAGGACCAGTCGGCTTCCGGAACCGTCCCGCCCCCACGGCCCCGGGGAGCGCAGCGACTCGGGGGAGCCGCGCACGCGGCGCCCGGCCTGCGATTGCCTCCCAACGAAGCGATGAGGGGCCGCGCAGGCTCGTTCTCCGGGGCCGTAGCGAGCGATCATATAAAAACAGTGTCCCTTTCTCTCAAAACAACAGTGTCCCTTTTTCCTGTCCCTTTTTCTGGACCTGTGATCATTGGGGGACGATGATGCGGGCGTTCCGGGCGACGTAGGTGGCCAGGGTCCAGCCCTCGGGGTCCACCGTCACCGTGGCGCCCTCGGGCACGGCGACGGACCAGCCGTTTGCCGGCCCCAGCACGGCCCGGCCGCCCTCCCACGAGACCGGCACGGGGAGCTGGAACGCATCGTCCTTCCACCGGACGCGGACCCGATCCCCCGGCTCGATGGAGACCGTCGCCTCCGGCAGCTCGGCCCGGTACAGGTACCGGCTCCAGAACCAGTCGAGATCCCGGCCCGTCGCCTCCCGGACCCAGGCGATCCAGTCGCCGGTCGTCACGGTGTGGTACCGGATACGCGGATCCGTGGCGAACCCGAGGATCACCCGGCGGAACGTCTCGTCACCGAGGATCCCCCGGAGCATGTGGAGCACCCAGGCGCCCTTCGCGTAGATGTCCCCGGTGTACGCCTTCGCGGCCGTCAGGTTCCGGCCCTGGACGATCGGCTTGCGGTTGGCGATCCGGTGCCGGAGCAGCCGCATGTACCGCAGGTACTCCTTCCGCCCGCCGAGGCTGTCGGCGCAGGCGGCCTCCGCCCAGGTCGCGAACCCCTCGTGCAGCCAGAAGTCGGCCCAGTCGGCCGCGGTCACGGCGTTGCCCCACCACTCGTGGGCCGTCTCGTGGAGGAGCAGGTCGTCGAAGCCGTACGAGTTGTCCTCGAAGTCGGCCCCGTAGGCCACGAGGGTCTGGTGCTCCATTCCCAGGTAGGGCGCCTCCGCGACCCAGTACTTGTCCCGGATGAACGGGTACTCACCGAACCACGAGGCCAGGATCCCGAGGAGCCGCGGCGCCTGGCGCCACATCCGTTCCGCCTCGGCCCGGTGTTCCGGAAGGGCCCAGAACAGGATCGGGAGGTCCAGGGTGCCGTCCACACCATGGTACCGGGCCTCGACGGGGACGTACGGTGCGATGTTCACCGTCACGTCGTAGTTGTTGATCGGGTACGTCACCTCCCACCGGCTCGTGACCGTCCCGTCGCCGTTGTCCGTCGTGCCCAGGGGCCGGCCGTTGGAGAGGCCGACCAGCCCCTTCGGGACCGTCAGCGCGATCCGGACCCCCTCGTCGGGCTCGTCCGAGGGGTGGTCCTTGCACGGCCACCAGATGTCGGCGCCATCGCCCTCGCAGGTGACCCCGATCCACGGGCGGTCCCCCTCGGGGGTCCGCTTCCAGACGAACCCATCGATCCACGGCGCCTTGAGCGCCTTCTTGGGCCGGCCACGCCACTCGATCCGGACCTCGTGCCGTTCTCCGCTCCGCCACGGCCCGGGGAGCTCGATCCGGACGGCACCGTGGCGGTGGACCCAGGATGCCGCCGACCCGTCCACGGCGAGCGCCGTGATCTCCAGCCGCCCGTCGAGGTCGAGCTCGATCGCCGTCGCGTCCTCCACCGCCCGGAGGGTCGCCACGTTGCGGCCACGGATCGACCGGGAGGCTGGGTCCACGGCGAGATCGAGGTCGTAGTGCCGGACGTCGTAGACGGCCTCGAGCGGCTTGAGCGGCCCACCCGAATCGAGGATCTGGGACTTGGCGTAGAACCCGATCCCCACGACCACGAGGATGACGAGGACGACGAGGACGGCCAGGGCGATCAGGACGTTCCTGAGCAGGCGGTTCATGGAGTATCCTACGGCGGGGAACGAAGGAGGTTGCACCGATGATCCCACATCCCGAGACGCTGTCGCCCTCCCGTGCCATGCTGCTCGTCATCGACGTCCAGGAACGGCTCGACGCCGTCATGGCCGACGGCACCCACCGGCCCCGCCTCGAGGCCCTGGTGGATGGCTTTGTCGCGCTGGAGTTGCCCGTCGTCGCCACGGAACAGTACCCCAAGGGGCTCGGCCCGACCCTTCCGGCGCTCTCGGGGAAGCTCCCCAAGTCCCCGATCGAGAAGATGAGCTTCTCCTGCCTCCGCGATGCCGACGTGCTGGAGGCCATCGAGGCGACCCGTGCCCGCCAGGTCGTGGTGACGGGGATCGAGACCCACGTCTGCGTCCTTCAGACGACCCTCGACCTGCTGCACGCCGGTTACCAGGTCCAGGTGCCCCACGATGCCGTCAACTCCCGGCGCGCCCGCGACCGCGAGTGGGCGCTCCACCGCCTGACGGCGGCCGGCGCCGTGGTCACCTCGACCGAGTCCGTGCTGTTCGAGCTCGTGGAGAGGGCGGGTACCGACACGTTCCGGACGATCTCGAAGCTCGTCCGCACGATCCCCGTGGAGCCCTGATCAGAACCGGGCCACGATCGCCAGCCACGGATCGCGTCCGAGCACCGCGAGGTAGGTCAGTGCCCCGAGCACAGCGTGGGAGACGGTGAGGGGCCAGATCGAACGGTGCCGGAGGAACAGTCCCGCCCACACCGTGCCCACGGCGAAGGTCAGCCCTGTCAGGACCGGATCCGGCAGGTGCGCCAGGGCGAACAGCGCCCCGGCCACGGCAACGACGGCCCGCCCGGGGACGAACGTCTCGAGCCCCCGGAGCAGGATCCCCTGCAGCGCCACCTCCTGGACCAGCGCCCACGGCAGGTAGAGGAAGGCGAGGGCCCAGACATGGCCTGGGACGGAGTGCCCCAGCCGAGGCCCGATCCACAGCAGCCCCACCGCCACCGGGACGGTGAACGCGGCCGTCTCCATCCACGCCCGGAGCGGGGCACGGGTCAGCCCCCAGGCGGCCGGCAGCCCCGGCTCCTCCCGCCACCTCCGGACGATCCAGACCACCCAGACGCACCCCACCGCCAGGAGGAACGGCCCCTTGGCATGGAACACGTTCTCGAACACGAGGTGAAGCGCTCCCGTCGCCAGGAGGAGCGCCATGTCCCGCCGTGCGCCGCGTACGGACTCCACCGCCGGATCGTACCAGGATCGTCGCGAGCCACGGGGAACGCCCGGGGTACACTGTCCGGCGATGCGAATCGGCACACTCTCGATCGAGCCTCCCCTGATCCTGGCCCCGATGGCGGGGATCACGGACTCCCCGTTCCGGCGGATGCTCCGCCGACTGGGCGGGGTCGGTCTGCTGACCATGGAGTTCGTCTCCTCCGAGGCCGTCACCCGCGGGATCGAGGCCGAGCTCGCCAAGCTGCCGTTCGATCCCGAGGAGCGTCCCCTGGCGATCCAGGTCTACGGCTCGGACCCCGACCGCATGGCGGCCGCCGCACGGCTCGCCGAACGCGCCGGGGCCGACGCGGTGGACATCAACATGGGATGCCCGTCCCGCCCCATCGTCCGGAACGGCGCCGGAGCGGCGCTGATGGGCGACCTCGACCGCGCCCGGGCGGTCATCCGGGCGGTACGGGACGCCGTCACCGTGCCCCTCACGGTCAAGTTCCGCCTGGGCCTCAGGGAAGACGATCCGGCGTTTCTCGAGCTCGGCGCCATCGCCGAGGAGGAGGGGGCTGACGCCGTCACCCTCCACCCGCGGACCGCCCGCCAGCAGTACTCCGGCTCGGCGGACTGGGCGCGGATCGCCGAGCTGGTGCGGGCGCTCTCGATCCCGGTCGTGGGAAACGGGGACGTCCGGAGCCCGGAGGACGCCTGCCGGATGTTCGGGGAGACGGGGTGTGCCGCGGTGATGATCGGCCGCGCCGTGCTGAAGGACCCGTGGATCTTCGCCAAGACGGCGTCGTTCCTGGAGACGGGCCGGTGGGAGGAGCCGTCGCTGGAGCAGCGGGCCGCGTTCGTGCTCGACCACTTCCGCCTGCTCGCCGAGGAGCTCGAGGGCCGGGCGCTCCTCCACAAGCTCAAGGTTTTCACGGGCAAGTACACCCACGGCCTGCCGGGGGGCCGCGAGCTGCGCGGGCGGCTCGACGGGATCCGGGATCCCGGGGAACTGATGGCCGCCGTCGAGTCGTTCTTCGCCCGCCTCCTCACCGGCAGGCGATGAAACGAGGGGGCCCGAAGGCCCCCTCTGGTGTGTTCTGCCCTGTGATCTACTCACTCCACGAGGTCGAGGTAGACCACGGCGTGGCGCTTGGCACCGCTCGACGGCTCCTCGAGCGTGAAATCGAGGTCCCATTTCCCCGCCTCGGGCAGGCCGGTCAGGTTGAGCGTGCTGGCGTAGACCCACAGTCCGTCCGCGATCTTCGCCAGCGGAAGCTCCAGCGCGATGGGCCGCCCAGCCTTCTTCCCGTCACGGATGAGCTGAACCTCGATCCTGAGCTTCGGGTTCTCGGCCTTCACACCGGCCACGAACCCGAAGTACGAGAACTCGTCGGTTTTCCGGATCTTCCCGCTGACGTCGGGAATCAGATGGATGATCCCGAACTGGAACGGCGCGCCGAGCACCACCGAACCCTCCCGGATCGTCCGTGTCCCGTACCACGGACCGGCGATCCACGCCTCGTCGTCGGGAACGACGGGAATCGTCACACCGCGCTTCTCCACGAACTGCACGGCCCCGCCGGCGGCCCCGGCGAACTCCACGGTGTACTGCCCCGGAAGCAGCGGGAACGAGAGCTGGTACCCGGTGCCCCATCCCGTGTCCAGCGCCGTTGGAGCGATCTCGAAGGTGCTGTTCACCGAGCCGTCGGCGCTCAGCACCCGGCCCGCGAGCAGATCGAGGGGCGGCGCCTCCTTCGGGAGCTCCACGTGAACCCACAGCGGACGGTGGGCCGCGTCGGCCACACCGATGCTGGCCATGACCTTCACCTTCCCGTCCAGGGCGCCCGTGCCATCGAGCCAGGCCAGGTGCTCCGGCGAGGCCGGCTTGCCCCCCGCCACCGACACCGGCTTGGGAGGCTCCTTGAGCTCCGGATGGACGAGCCAGACCTCCGGCGCCCTGGCCAGCGCCCGCAGCCCCTGTGTTCCCTCCCGGTGCGTCCGGTCGAGGGTGAACAGATTGCTGTTCGGCTTCTCCTCGTAGAAGACGAAGACGAGACGGGAGCCCTTGATCTTGAACGCTGCGGGCAGCTTCTCGGGAAGGTACATCCACAGCTCTGCATTGTTCCACGCCTGGTCCGTTCCCGCCGAGTTCTTGGAGATGGTCTCCATGGTGTGCGTCGGTCCCCGGTGCTCGATGCTGTACGGCATCCCCATCAGGATCAGGACCTTCCCACGATCCGTCATCGCCCCGCGCTGTTTCTCCGTGCCGAAGTGCTCGTCGGCGTACCGGATCAGCGCCTCCGTCCGCGCCTTGAACTCGTTGTACGGGGTGTCGAGGTTCGGGTCACGGCGCGCCCAGAACAGGTCGATGAACCGCTTCGCCTCGGCGTCGGTCGTGATCCTCTTCCACTGTTTCCGCTCCTTCTTCGTCAGCAGGTATCCCAGCGGGCCGTCGGCCCACCCGGCGTACTCCGGGGAAAGTCCGGCGAACGCCGGCACGGCCAGCACGAGCCCGATGACGATGGCGAGTCCGCTCTTCAACGATCTTCTCATGCGATCCTCCACGATCCACGTTCCTCCAGTCTACGGAACCTGGCGCCCGCAGGTTACCATGCCTCGCCAAAGCGCCGGACCCTCACCCCGCGCTCCGCCGGACGGCGCGCCCCTTCCCGCGTCCACGGGCCCCACCGGCCCGGAACAGACGCTCGAGCCTCAGCGTACCCTCCCGCGTGACGAGCCGGCGTGTCGCCCCCAGCGAGATCACCACGGCCCCGATGGCGTTGGCCGCCGCCAGCATGAACATGACCACGACCTGATACGCCACCGCCTGCATCGGAGGGGTCCCCGCCAGGATCTGGCCCGTCATCATCCCGGGCAGGGCGACGATCCCCGCGGCCGTCATGGCGTTGGTGATCGGGATCAGGCCCGTACGCAGCGCCGTCCGCAGCGGCTCCCGCAACGCCTCGGCACGGGTCGCGCCGAACGCCAGCAGCAGCTCCACCTCCGCACGCCGGGTGTCCAGATGTTCCAGCAGACGCTCCAGCGCCAGGGAGATCCCGTTGAGCGAGTTACCCAGGATCATGCCCAGCAACGGAATGACGTACTGCGGCTCCCACCACGGCGTGACGCCCACCACGACCCGCGTCACCACGCCGCCCACCAGGAGACAGGACACCGTCATGGTCAGCCAGGCGTCGAGCCAGATCCCGCCGTACCGTCGTGTCGAGCGCGCCACGGCCTCCCGCCCGGCGAACACGATCATCCAGGCGATCATCGCCACGACCACGATCGGCCGCCTGACGGCGAACACACGCTCCAGCACGAGACCGAGGAGACCGAGCTGGACCACCGTCCGCACGGCTGCGACGAGAATGCGCCGTTCGAGCCCCAGCCGGAGCGCAACGGACAACCCCGCCGCCACCAGGACGAACAGCGACGCCACGACCAGATCGGACGGGGTCAACGCGATGAGGGCGGGGTTCATGCAACCTCCATCCCGCGCGGTGTCATGCGAATCCTCCGGACGGAGTCCCGGTCCACGATCGGATCGTGAAGAACGACCAGGGCGGCGTGTCCCGAACGGGCGGCGAACGCCTCGAGCAGACGCCGGCACACCTCCGCCATCTTGCGGTCGAGCCCGGAGAACGGCTCGTCGGCCAGCAGGACCGGCGGATCCCACAAGAGCCCCCGGACGAGTGCAAGCCGGTGCCGTTCCCCTCCGGACAACGAGCGTGCCTCCCGATCCGCCGCCACCCCCCCGAGGCCCACTGCCTCGAGCAACGCCGCCGCGCGCTCGCGGGGGAACGCCCGCCCGTCCGCAGCCCGGAGCCGGAACGGCCACTCCAGGTTCCACTCGAGCGTTCCCGGGAGGACCGGTGCGTCCTGGGCGAGGAGCGTCACCCCCGCCCGCCATTCCGGCAGCTCGGAGCGCCCGTAAGACCTGCCGCCGAGCTCCCGGATCTCCTCCCCTGTCGTGGGGAGAAGCCCCGATATCATCCGGAGCAGCGTGCTCTTGCCGCACCCCGAGGGCCCCTCGAGCACCGTCACCGATCGCTCAGGGAGCTCGAGGACCGCGCTCTCGAACAGTACACGGCCTTCACCGTCCCGGGCGCCGAAAGGCCCGCACCGCAGCAACACGTTCTCCACGCCCGGAGTCTACCCCACGCCGGGGGAAAACCGTGCACGGCGGACGACGAGTGCCAGAGTGCCGCGACATTCCGCTCGCAAAGGGGAGTGTCCCCACCCCGCCGCGGCGGGGACCGGGGAACGGTCCGTCGCGAGACGGCCGAGATGGTGCGGTATCCGACAGGATCCGACAGCCGAGGAAGGGAGGCGTAGCCCAGCTCCGCCGCACCGCCCGAGGCCGAGGAGACGGAGGAGACCGGACCATATCGGCCGTCGCAGCAGGACCCCCCGCCGCGGCGGGGACCGGGGTACGGTCCGTCGCGAGACGGCCGAGATGGCTCGGTATCCGACAGGATCCGACAGCCGAGGAAGGGAGGCGTAGCCCAGCTCCGCCGCACCGCCCGAGGCCGAGGAGACGGAGGAGACCGGGCCATATCGGCCGTCGCAGCAGGACCGTTCCCCGGTCCCCGCCGAAAAAAGGAGGGCGGCCGAAGCCGCCCTCCCGAAAGACCCTGAGGTCGTGATTACCAGGAGAACTTCACGCCAACACGGAAGTTCCGCGGCAGCTGGTACGCCGTCGGCGCACCCCAGTTGGGGTTGCGGCACTCGGGCGACTCGTCCTGCGACGGATCGTTGCAGAAGCTGTACTCCTGGTCCACCGCCGTGGCAGTCTGCATGTTGAGCACGTTGAACACGTCGAGCATGAGCTCGAGGTTGAACCGGTCGCCAAGAGCGAACGGATACGCCAGGTGGAGGTCCAGGTTCATCAGGGTCGGCGTGCGGCCGTAGGCGCCACGGTTGCCGATGAACCGCTCGTTCGGACCGTAGGTCTTGTGGGCGCCCAGCTTGCTGACCGGGGTCCCGGTCATCCAGCTGAAGTTGAAGCCCGTGATCAGGCCGAAGTCCCACTTGTACGAGCCGTACGTCTTGAACTGCCACTTGTGGTCGTTCGGCAGGAGGCCGTACGCACCGTTGAGCAGGTCGGGCAGGTCGTACAGGGAGGTGATGTTCGGGTCGAGCTGGCCGTTGTCCTGACGGAAAAGACCACCGTAGTTCCCCTTGTTCCGCGACCACAGCAGCGAGGCGTCCATCTGCCAGTTGTTCGAGTACCGCTTGTGGAAGCTGAGCTCGATCGCCCGGTAGATACGGGACGGCTTCGGGAAGTACACCGGCTCGTCCAGCGGAATGCCGGTCACCGGATTCTCGTAATACCAGCCGCCGGGGTTGGTGATGAAGTAGGAGTTGCCGCCGTCGACGGAGATGTCCTCGATCACGCGGCCCAGGCGCCGGTAGATCCCGGTGATGCCCACGGCCACGTTGTTGTAGATCTCGTAGTCGGCGCCCAGCACGTACTCCTCGAGGTACTGGCCCTTGAGGCCCGGGTCGGCCGCGGTGCCGCCGCCGGCCTTCAGGATGTAGAACAGGGTGCCAACGTTGTTGCCGAAGCCGGCCGCCGCGTTGTTGATGGTGGGCAGGCCGCTCTCGGGGTACAGGTAGAAGTAGAAGTCGTAGTTCTCGTTGCCGAACGCGCGGACGTTGATGTCCAGCGGGATCGACTCGTAGAACTGCCCGTAGTGGCCGTACAGCTTGGAGCGGCCGTTGTGGGCGAAGTCCCAGGTGAAGCCGATGCGCGGCTGGATCGTGTCCTGGAAGCTCAGGCTGATGCCACGGTTGGCGAGGAGCTTCGAGGCGTCGCCGCTGACGTCGGTGGACTCGGCGCGGGCGCCGACCTTCAGGGTCAGGTAGTCGGTGACCTTCCAGGCGTCCTGGATGAAGATCGCGCTCTCGTCGGTCTCACCGTGCGAGTTCTGCTTGTAGTTGGAGTTGTACCAGCCCCAGCCACGCATGCGGAGACGGTTACCCCGGCGGGCCGGAATGGCCACGCCGCCGTACGGGTCGCCGTTGCCCGGATCGCAGAAGTGGATCCCGATGGCGGCGAGCTGCTCCTCGTTGTCCGGCGTCAGGTCGATGTAGTCGCCCACATGCCAGTCGAAGGTGTAGGCCCACGGCTCGATCGGCGCGCAGAACGCGTCGGAGGAACCGACCACGCCCGCCACGTCGTCGAACTCGACCCAGTTGTACTGAAGACCGGCCTTGACCTCATGCTTGTCGCCGATGAACCAGGTGAAGGTCGCCCGCGCCTGGTCACGCCACCGGTCGCCGTCGAGCTGCTGGAAGGAAGGACCACCGAAGCGGACCCGGCTGCCCACGCCGTCGGACCACACGCCCGTGGTGCCGTCCTCGTACCACGGCAGGTCGGAACGCGGCTTCGTCTCGTCCTTGGTCTCGTGGTGGCCGAGCTTGACCTCGAGGATCATGTTCTCGTTGAGAACCGAGTTCCAGGTCAGGCCGTAGTTCAGACCGCCACTCTCGTCGGTCGAATAGATCATGTCCGTCGGCAGGTACGGCGTGTCGATGAAGTACGAGGTGTTGTACCCATCGTCGGTCTCGGTCGGATCGCCGATCACCGTGGCGGTCAGCGAGTTGTTCTCGTTGATCTGCCAGGTCAGCTTGCCGGAGTAGTAGTTCCGGGTGGTGCTGGGCTCCATCTTGTTGGTCTGCTTGAGGGAGCCGTCCCGGCGGTGGATCGCGTTGATAACCGTCCGCTCCGAGAAGTTCGGGTTGTACGCGACGAAGTACCACAGCTTGTCCTGGATGATCTTGCCGCCCACATCGAAGCCCACGTCCCAGTTGGTGTACTCGGGAAGCGCCGAGCCACGGCCCTCGGGAACCTTCGCCTCGACGGAGAAGGAGTCGTCGGTGTAGTACGCGAACACCTCACCGTGGAACTCGTTCGAACCGGACTTGGTGATCATGTTGATCACGCCGCCCAGTGCGCCGCCGTACTCCGGCTCGTAGCCACCGGTCTGCACCTGGATCTCCTGGATGAAGTTGAAGGAGACGTTGGTGCCGCTGGTGCCGTACGCCGGGTCGGTGGTGTCGAGCTCGTCGACCACGTACCGGTTCTCCGCCGCGGACGAACCCATGATCGAGGCGTTGCCGCCCAGGCCGCCGCCAACCGCGCCGGCCGCCAGGAACGTCAGGGACTGGAACGTCCGGCCCGTCGGCAGCTCGGAGATCATCTTCTGGTTGAGGTTGCTGCCGATGGTCGTGGAGGTGGTGTCCACCACCGGTGCCTCGGACGTGACCAGGACCTCCTCCTGGAAGGCGGAGTTCAGGGTCACCTCGAGGGTGATCGTCTGGGCCACGTTGATGTGGATCCCCTCGTTCTCCACCTTCTGGTATCCGGGCAGGCTGAAGACGGCCTTGTAGACACCAGGGGGGAGCAGGTTGAAACGGAACTTGCCGTTGGCGTCCGTCACGGCGGTCCGCGTCCCCTGCATGTTGGGGGACGAGATCACGACCGTGACGCCCGGAAGCGGCTGGTTGCCCTCATCGACGACGGTGCCCTGGAGCGAACCCTTGGTGGTCTGCGCCATCAGGCTCCCCGCCGCAAAGAGGACGACGAGCGTCAGAATAAAGAACTTTCCACGCACTCTCATACTCCTTCCTCCTCGAAGTTTCGATCATGCACTCCGATCGGTTTGACTCTTCCACGCATCTCGCTCGATCCGCCCCTCCTTTCCCTCAAGATGTCGGCGGACGTGCCGCCGCCAAAGAACTCATATATCAGCGAGCAATTCTACTGCCAACCCCGTCACCGCTGTCAAGCGTATCCGGGGCTCGATCCGCCGGAAACGTCCGAGGATTCGCACGCAATATCCGAAAATCCGGATCACTCCCCGATCTCCACCAGTGCCGTGCCGGCGTCCACCGTCTCTCCGGCCCCGACATGGACCGCCCGCACAGTACCGGCCCGTTCCGCCACGAGCTCGTTCTCCATCTTCATGGCCTCGAGCACCACGAGCGGCTGTCCCGGTTCCACGGCGTCCCCCTCGGCGACCTTGACCGCCACGACCTTGCCGGGGATCGGCGCCTTCACCGTCGCCGAACCGGATCCGGCCGCCGTGGACTCGGCCTCGACGGCCTCGGCCGGCGACAGCACCTCGAGCGCCACGTCGCCCCTCCACAGGCCGATCCGCCAGTGGCGTCCCTCGCGGTGCGCCAGCACCTTCCAGGAACGGTGGTCCTCGGTGCACCGCATGGAGCTCAGGCTCCCGTTGAGGCGGACGAGGTCCACCAGCCGCTCCCTCTCCCCGTCGACGACCCTGAACAGACCATCCGGCCGCCGCTCCACCTCGAACTCGCGATCCCCCGAGGGGGTCCGGATCACCCATCTCATCGCGGAAACCTCCCGTGGAGGATGCGCAGCCCCTCCTCCCACCACGACCGTTCGCCGGCGTGGGCCCACGGATCATCGGGAAGACGGCCGGCCTCCAGCGTCGCCAGACAGGCCGCCGCGATCGCCGCCGCTTCCTCCGTCTCGGCGTCCGGCCCGCGACGGAGCGCCTCGGCCCGCTCACCCTCGAGCAGCCGGTCCAGGAACCCCGTGTGGATCCGGCCCGCCCGGAAATCGGGGTCGTCCACGAGCATCCGGAAGAGCGGCAGGGTCGTCGCGATCCCGTCGATCCGGTACTCGCCCAGCGCACGCCGCAGCCGCTCGATCGCCGTCCCACGGTCCGCCGCCCAGACCACGAGCTTGGCCACCATCGGATCGTAATCCAGCGGCACCGTCCCGCCCGGCAGGACACCCGAGTCCACGCGAACGCCGGGCCCCGAGGGTTCGGTCAGGTGCTCGATCGTCCCCGGCGACGGCGCGAACCCCCGCAACGGGTCCTCGGCGTAGATCCGGCACTCGACGGCGTGCCCCCTGGGGACCAGTTCATCCTGCCGCCAGGAGAGCGGCTCGCCCAGGGCGATCCGGATCTGCTCCCGGACGAGATCGACGCCGTAGACCATCTCCGTCACGGGATGCTCCACCTGGAGACGGGTGTTCATCTCGAGGAAGAAGAACGAGCCGTCCTCATCCATCAGCATCTCGACGGTCCCCACGGACCGGTACCCCGACGCGCGGGTGACGGCCAGCGCCGCCTCGCCGAGACGCTCCCTGAGCGCTCCATCCACAACGGGCGACGGGCTCTCCTCCACGACCTTCTGGTGCCGCCGCTGGATCGAGCATTCACGCTCCCCGACGAACACCGCCGCGCCGTGGGCGTCGGCCACGACCTGGACCTCGATGTGCCGCGGCCTGACCAGCAGCCGCTCGACGAACACCCGGTCGTCGCCGAAGTACGCCTTCCCTTCCGAACGAGCCCGTTCGAACGCCGGGAGCAGCTCGTCGGGGCCGTCCACCCGCCGCATCCCCTTGCCACCGCCGCCTGCCACCGCCTTGAGCAGCAGCGGGTAGCCGTGCTCGGCGGCGAACGCCTCGAGCTGGGCGGGGTCGGAGACGGGGTCGTTCAGCCCCGGGATTACCGGTGCACCTGCCTCCACGGCGACCTTCCGGGCCTCGGTCTTGGAGCCCATCAGCTCGATGACCTTCGCCGGCGGCCCGACCCAGGTCAGGCCGGCCTCCTCCACCATCCGGGCGAACCCCGCGTTCTCGGCGAGGAATCCATACCCCGGATGGACCAGCTCCGCGCCGGTGGCCAGGGCAGCCTCGACGATCCGCTCGCCCCGAAGGTAGCTCTCGGCCGCGGGCGCGGGTCCGATCGGGACCGCCTGGTCCGCCATCAGCACGTGGGGCGCCGTCCGGTCCGCCTCGGAGTAGACGGCCACCGTATCGATCCCCATCTCCCGGCACGCCCGGATGATCCGCACGGCGATCTCGCCCCGGTTCGCCACGAGGAGCTTGTGGGTGCCGCTCACGCCATCCTCCCCCGATCCCCCGCTCACAGCGGGATGTTCCCGTGCTTCTTCGTGGGCATCCAGTCGCGCTTGCCCTCCAGCGCGGAGAACGCGGCCACGAGCTTGCGCCGCAGCACATGGGGCCGGATGACCTCGTCGATGTACCCCTTCTCCGCGGCAACGAACGGGTTGGCGAACTTCTCCTGGTACTCGGCGATCAGACGGGCGCGCTCGGCCTCGGGATCCTCGGCCTCCGCGATCTCCCGGCGGTAGAGGATGTTGACCGCGCCCTGGGGCCCCATCACCGCGATCTCCGCGGTCGGGAAGGCGAAGTTGAGGTCGGTCCGGATGTGCTTGGATCCCATGACGCAGTACGCGCCGCCGTACGCCTTCCGCGTAATGACCGTGACCTTCGGGACCGTCGCCTCGGCCAGAGCGTACAGCAGCTTCGCCCCGTTGCGGATGATGCCGCCCCACTCCTGGGCCGTCCCCGGCAGGAACCCCGGCACGTCCTCTACGATCCACAGAGGGATGTTGAAGGCGTCGCAGAACCGTACGAACCGCGCACCCTTGGTCGAGGAGTCGATGTCGAGGACGCCGGCAAGATGGGCGGGCTGGTTGGCCACCACCCCGACCGGCCGTCCTCCGATCCGGATGAAGCCGACGACGATGTTCCTGGCGAACTGCTCGTGGACCTCGAACAGCTCGCCCCCGTCCGCCGCCGCCCGGATCACCTTCCGGATGTCGTACGGCTTGTTCGGATCCTCGGGCACGACCCCGTCCAGCTCCGGCGTCTCCCGGTCCAGCGGGTCGTCGCACGGCGCCACCGGCGGCTTCTCGGCGTTGTTCGACGGCAGGTACGACAGGAGCCGCCGGATCTTCGCCAGACAGTCGGCGTCGGAGGCCGCGGCGAAGTGGGCGACGCCGGAGACCGAGTTGTGGGTCACCGCGCCGCCGAGCTTCTCCATGGTCACCTCCTCGTGGGTGACCGTCCGGATCACGTCCGGCCCCGTGACGAACATGTACGACGTGTTCTCCACCATGAAGATGAAGTCAGTGATGGCGGGCGAGTAGACCGCTCCGCCCGCACAGGGGCCCATGACCGCGGAGATCTGCGGGATCACACCGGAGGCCAGCGTGTTCCTGAGAAAGATATCCGCGTACCCGGCCAGGGAGGCGACACCTTCCTGGATCCGCGCCCCCCCGGAGTCGTTGAGACCGATCACGGGGGCCCCGACCTTCATGGCAAGGTCCATGATCTTGCAGATCTTGGCAGCGTTGGCCTCGGACAGCGAGCCGCCGAACACCGTGAAGTCCTGGGCGAAGACGAACACGGGACGCCCGTCGACCCTCCCGTGGCCGCACACCACACCGTCGCCGGGAACCTTCTTCCGCTCCATCCCGAAATCGGTGCACCGGTGCGTCACCAGGGCGTCCACCTCCTCGAAGGTCCCCTGGTCCAGCAGCAGCTCCACACGCTCCCGCGCAGTCAGCTTGCCGGCGGCGTGCTGGCGCTCGATCCGGTCCTCGCCCCCGCCCCGGCGGTTCTCGGCCAGCAGGGCGTCGAGGCGTTCGAGTACGCGCGAACCCATGCTCCCTCCTTCCGTGCTCCCGTCCCCGGTGGGACCGAGGCCGCATTCTACCCCATGCGGGGCCACGCCTCGTGTACGATGCCCCCGATGGACACCGGACCGGCAGGGGCGTTCGAGAGAGTGTGGCTGGAACGGCTGGCCGGCCTGCTCGGGTCGCGCCGCGCCGGAAAGGCGCGTGTCATCGACCTGTACCTCGAGCGCCGTGTGGAACGCCGGCTGCTCCGGACGGAGGAACGGCTGGAGGAGATCGAGGTCCGAGACGAGGGGTGCGCGCTTCGCCTGCGGTCAGCGAACGGCCCCGTCATGGAGGCCACCAACGGTCTGGACAGGAACGCGGTGGCCTCCCTGCTCGGCCGAATCGCCCCCCCCCGCTCGATCCCGATGCGCCCCCCGGGAACCGCCCCGCTCGCCGTTCCGGACCGCTGGACGGCGTGGGCCGAGTCGGCGTCCGCGAGCCTCGGACCCGGGCCGGTGGAGGTTCGCCTCCTCGCCAGGGAGGCCGCCGTCGTCCGCCCCGGGCGGTGGGCCATCGTCCGGACACCGCCCATCATCCGCATCGCGGTCCGGACGGTTCCCGGTAGTACGCTCCTGGCCGTCTGGGGACACCCCGCTCTCGATCGCTGGATCGAGGCGCTCGCACGACGGCCCGCTCGGACGGGATGGCTCCCCGAGGCCGGCACCCGGCGGCCCGTCGTCTTCACGGAGGGTGCCGGGGGCGTTCTCGTCCACGAGCTGGTCGGGCACATGGTGGAGTCCGACCTCCTCGCGGCGGGGCTCTCGCCCCTGGCCGGACGTGGCGGCGAGCGAATCGCCCCCCAGCCTCTGACCGTGGTGGACGATCCGCTCCGCGACGACCTGCCGGGGGCGTTCGACCACGATGACGAAGGCGTTCCTGCCATGCCGCGCACGCTGCTCTCCTCCGGCGTCCTCTCGGGGAGTCTGTGCGACGGTGAGGGGGCCCGCTCTTTCGGGGAGACTCCCGGACGCGGCCGGCGGTCCGCCTGGCAGCATCCTCCGGTTCCCCGGATGAGCAACCTCGTCACGGCCCCCGGGGAGCACGATCGGGCCGAGCTCGAGACCGGGGTGGGGCAGGGGCTCGTGGTCACACGGGCCGGCGCGGCGATGGTGGACCCCGCGGAGGGCCGAGTCGTGCTGCGGATCGAGGAGGGGTGGGAGCTCCTCCACGGCCGCCGCCGCCGGCCGCTCGCCCCGTTCCACCTCGTGGGCGATATCGTCCGCGTGCTTTCCGGGATCCGGCCCGAGGTCGGGAACGACCCCGAACCGGACTGGCGGACCGGCTGGTGCCACAAGGACGGCCACACGCTCCCCACCGGCGCACTGACCCCCACCCTCGTCGTCGAGGGGCTCGAGGTTCTCTGATCCGGCCGCGCCACAGGGCGGACGGGCTATGCTGGGCCGGTGGGGAAGATCGACATCGACGCCCTGCCCGTGATCGAGACGATCCCGGGCGACGCGTCCTCGCGGCGGTATCGGAGAGTGCGGCTGCCCGGGGGCGGAACGGCGGTGGAGGTGCAGTACCCGCCGGGGAGCGGGATCACCTTCTCGAAGGACCTCGAGGTCCGGGACTGGCTCGAACGGCACAGGCTGCGGGTCCCCCGGCTGATCGCGATCGATCCCGCCACCAGCCGGGCCGTCCTCGAGGACTTCGGCCCATGCGGTGCCAGCGCGACGCTCCGCTCGATGCCGTCCGGGGCACGGTCCGCGGCGGCCCGTGCCCTCGTCACCCCCCTCGAGATCCTCGCCCGGATCGATCCGGCCACGCTCCCGGCGTGGAACGCCCCGCTGGACGAGCACCGGATGCGGTGGGAGCTGGCCGGATTCGAGCTGTGGTTCCTCCGGTACGGCAGGGGGCTTTCGCCCTCACCCGCCGTGGGCCACTGGCTCGACGAGCTTGCCGCGCGGGTCGCCGCCCACCCCCGGCGGGTCTGCCACCGGGACTATCACACGGACAACCTGTTCCTGCTCCAGAACGGGGAGGTCGGGGTCATCGATTTCCAGGACCTCCTCATCGGGCCCGAGTCGTACGATCTGGTCTCGCTCATCGGAGAACGGGACCTGCCGTCGCTGCTCCCGGGGGGCGACCTGGCGGAGGTCTCCGCCGAATGGGCCCGACGGACGGGTGCGGCGCCCGGCTGGGAGGATCGGCTCACCGAGACAGCCGCACAGCGGGGCCTCAAGGTCCTTGGCACCTTCGCGCGGCTGGTGGCGTCGGGGCGCGAGGGGTACCGGCGGTGGCTCGAGGAGCTCGTCCCGCGGCAGGCGGCGCTGCTCCGCGCGCTCGGCGCACCGGAAGAGCTCGTCGCGGCCCTCTCCGGGGACACACCCCCCACCGACGCCCGGTGACGGCCGCACCGCCACGGTCCACAGGCGGTCGGCAGGCTCCGGTGCCGCGAAGGCGGCCGCCCGGGACGCAAGCGGGACCACTCGCTGGTACAATGGAGACCGAAAGGGGGTGACACTGATGGGCAGTGTCGGTCTTCCCGAGATGCTGTTGATCGCCGCCGTCATCGTCCTCATCTTTGGAGCGACGAAACTTCCCCAGCTCGGGCGCGGGCTGGGCGAGGGGATCAGGAACTTCCGGGACGCGCTCCGAAAGGACGAGGACCCGGGGAACGGCGACGACACGGCCAGGTGACGCCGTATCCGCATGAATAAAGAATCGGGGCTGCACGGCGTGCAGCCCCGTCGCATGTAGGGTTCCTTCGAACCGCCTACTTCAGTTCCACACGGTCACCCACGTGGATCGGCATCAGGGCCCGTGTGACGACTCCTGTGGCGTACCCTTCGCCCACGGTCAGGATCCCGACCTCACCGAGGATGATCCTCGGCATCCCCTCGACCTCGTTGTCGCGAAACAGCGTGACGAACTGGCCCGGGTAAACGCCCTCGGCCTTGCCGAGGTCGATCATGACCGGCATGCCCGTGGCAGCGTTCAGGAGGTCGTCCTTGGTGTAGACGATGTATCCCGTCAGCTTTCCATTGGGAGGATCGCACCGCCTCGTGGGGTCGACGGGAAAGGCCAGGGGGACCGGGATCGGCTCGTACGGCTGGAGCACGTCACCGATGGCGATGGGATCGCAGGCGTCGGTGATCTCGCAGATCGAGGTGTGTTCCTGGGCGCATAGCACCTTGAGGATCCCCATCCGGCGGTAGATGATCCCCATCTTCGCGCGGGATACCGGGTGCTCGAGCTCCCGGGCCCGCTCCAGGATGAAGAACCGGTCTCCGGCCTTGACACCCTCCGCCGTGCCACCGTCGATGTACACGACGTTCGACACGGAGTAGTGATCCTGCATGTGCGCCGACTCTGCCGAGCGGATTGTGAACGGAAAGACCGAGTCGTCCTGCACGAGGATGGCAAAACAGTTGACGTCCGCCGTCGTGCCGACGGGCTGAGGCATACCCTCCCCAATCGGAACCTCGGCGGGCGCCTCCTCCGCGGCCATCGGCTCTCCGGACCCCTCCGCGGGCTGCTCCTCCATCGGCTCGACGGCCTGTTCCTCCACCGCAACATCCATGACGAGCGGATCACCGGGGTAGATCCAGTGCGAATCCTTGATGTACGGGTTCCGCTCCCAGAGCTGGGGCCACAGGTAGGGATCCCCGAGGTACTCCCTTGCGAGATCCCACAGGGTGTCGCCCTTCTGGATCGTGTACACCCTCGTCCCCTCGGGAAACTCCTGAGGCGGATCGTACGGCGTCCAGTGGGACCCCACCATGTGGAGGGGTCGCGGCGGAGGGCTGACCCCCTGCTGTGCCGCAACAAGTCCCGCTACCGCGAGCATCAGGATGAACGACCGGGCGATTCGGCTCATCATACATCCCCCACCATCGGAAACCATGAATAAGCTTAAACCAGCGGCTCCGCCGCCGTCAACGTCTTGGGGCACCGGCGTCCTTCTCACCCGGCTTTTCTGGACCGTTTTCGGGCGCCTTCGTGTCCCCGCTCACCTTTTCTCTCCCCTTGCCGCCCGTATTCTTCTCGCTCGCCAGCTCCCCATCCACGCTGTACCACTCCTCCACCTGGGCCGTTGCCTTGGCGAGGAGCTCGTCGACCTTCTCCATCTCCGGGTACTCGGGGTAGTGGTCCTTGAGGTACTGGAGACGCCATTGGGCACCGATCCACTGCTTGTTGCGGGCGTAGTACCGGGCCACGAGAAACTCGTGGTCCGCAAACATCCGCCGGAGGACGGCCATGTTCTTCCGGGCCTCCTCGACATACTCCGACTGGGGGTAGAGGTTGATTAGCTGCTGATACGCAGCCATGGCCTCCCGCGCGTTGGTCAGGTCGAGGTCCGGCCTGCCACGCCGCACGAAGTAGGTGTTCCCCAGCTTCAGCAGCGCCTCGTCCCGGTCGGGATCGTTGGGGTACCGGTTCGCGAAGTCCCGGTACCGGAGCCGGGCCTCGGTCAGGTTGATGGAGTCCTTCTTGACCGCATAGGTATCGGCGACCCGGAGCGCCGCCTTGTGTCCGAGCGGATCGTTCGGGAACGAGTCGTAGATGAACTGGAAATACTTTCGGGCTTCCTCGTAATCCTCCTTGGCGTACAGTTCCTCCGCCTTCTGGAAGATCGTATCCTTGTCGAGGTTGGCAAGACGGTTGAGCAGATCCTCGTCGGTGGAGGTGCTCGAACAGGCGGCCAGACCAACGGCCATCGCCGCAAGCAGGATCCATCCGGCTCGTTTCACGCTCGCTCTCCTTCCTCAGCAGCCCGGCGGATCGCGGCGATGGCTGCCCGCCGGTCCGGCGCACCGAACACGGCACTGCCGGCGATCAGCGTCGCCGCGCCGGCCCGGGCCAGCGCACCCGCGTTGGACGGGGCCACCCCGCCGTCGGCGGCGACCTCCACATCCCCAAGCTCCCGGATCCTCCGAACCGTCGCCAGCGCCTCCGGGATGAACGCCTGGCCGCCAAACCCCGGATCGACACTCATCACGAGAACGAAGTCGGCCCACTGCACCGCCGTGTCGAGCAGGCACGGCGAGGTGGCGGGGTTGATGGCGATTCCCGGGGACATTCCCGCATCCCGGATCGAGGCCAGGGTCCGGTGCAGGTGAACACACGCCTCCACGTGGACCGCGACCCGCGCCGTTCCCGCCGCGGCCAGGGGGCCGACGAGCGGATCGGGGTCGGTCACCATCAGGTGGGCGTCCAGCGGCAGTCTCGTCGCCCCCCGGAGCCACCGCACGAGGGGGGGGCCGAACGTCAGGTTCGGGACGAAATGGCCGTCCATGATATCCAGGTGGATCATGTCCGCACCGGCCCGCTCGACCTCGGCGATCTCCTCGGCCAGGCGTGCCATGTCCGCCGACAGGATCGAGGGTGCGATCTTCACCGTCATCGGCTCACCCAGAGACTGATGATATCCGACCGCGAGAGTGGGCTCCCGGCGGGCGGGTACTGCCGGAGGACGATCCCCGGCGGCACCCCCGGGTAGGCCACCTCGTGCACCTGCCCCATGCGCAACGCGCGCGTCCGGCAGAACGTGCGGACCCTGCCCACGGCGAGCCCGAGAAACCGGGGTGTCACCCACTGGATCCGGCGCGGCTGGACGTTGACGAGGAGATCGACGGTGCTTCCCGGGGCCAGACGCGTTCCGACGGGTGGTGACACCGCCAGCACCGCCTCTCCGGCGGACTCCCCTTCCACACGCACCCTCCGGCCCACGGCCAGTCCCTCCTGCTCCAGATCCCGGAGCGCAGCCTGGACCGAGACTCCCTCGACCGGCGGCACACAGGCGATGGCCGTCCCAAGGCTTGGCATCACCGTGACCGTGGCCCCCGTCTTGAGATGAAAACCGGGAGGCGGTTCCTGCCGGGCGATCCGACCCGGGGGGACGCTCTCGCTGACGGCGCCCTCGGAGGATACGTCGAGGATCAGGCCGATGTCGTGGCACACCCTCTCTGCCTCCTCGGTCCCGAGCCCCCGGAGGTCGGGCACGGTGACGGTTCCGCTGTGCACCGTATGCACCAGCGCGAACCAGAACATCGCGCCCGCTGCGACGAGGAAGACCCCGGCGGCGGCGATCCAGCGTCCCACGCCCCGCACTGTACCATGGGAACCGCTCAACGGGCGGGGGTCCGATGGATCAGCCGGTACACGCTGTCGGGAAGGATCTTCACGATGTCGTTGTAGACCACCACGATCATCAGGAGGATCAGCAGGACGAACCCCACCTCGAGGATCCGTTCCTTGACCTTCGGTGACAGGTCGCGCCGGATCGCCGTCTCCAGGGCGATGATGGTCAGATGACCGCCATCCAGGACCGGAATCGGCAGGAGATTGAAGATCCCGAGCTGCAGCGAGATGACCCCGAGGAGCCAGATGACCGAGCGCAGACCGGACCGGGCGGCCTGTCCGCTGATCCGGGCGATATCGATGGGGCCCGACATGGTCTGGCGCATCGATGCCTTCCCGGTCAGCAGCTTGCCCAGCACCCGGAACGTCTGGCGGGTCATTCGGACGCACTCGAGAACCGCAGTCCGCACCGCCCCGAGCGGGCCCTCGCGGTGGAGCACGGTGGGGAAGACGAGCGCGATCCCGATCTTGCCCTCACCTCCCACGTCCTCCGGGACGAGCTCGATCTCGAGTGTCTTTCCGTCTCGCCGGACCGTCAGCGTCACCGGCTCGCCGGGGTGGGGCGAGATCAGCCGGATCAGGTCGTAGAACTGGGCCACGGGCTCGCCGTTCACAGCGACGATCCGGTCGCCGGGCTCGAGCCCGGCCTTGGCCGCCGGGGACCCGGGCACGAGCTGCCGGACCACGGCCTCAAGCGGCGGCAGGAGCCCGGAGTACCCGAACCCGTACCGGCTGACCGCCTTCGGGCTGAGCTCGACCTCGAACGCCCGGCCGTCGCGGCGGATGACCGCCGTCACCGTCCTTCCCCCTGCCGTCAGCATCGCGGTCTCCAGATCGCGCCACGTCGCGATGGTGTCCCCCCCGAGCGCCACGACGGTATCGCCCGGCTCGATGCCGGCCTCGGCCGCCGGCGACCCCGGCTCCACCCAGCCCACCACGGCCGGGGAGTCCTGGTACGCTGGGACGTTGACGCCAAGCACGAATGCGACGGTCAGGAAGGCCACGGCCGCCACCACGTTGGTCACCGGTCCGGCCAGCAGGATCACCGCACGCTTCCACCGGGGCAGCAGCTCCTCCTCCGCTGCCTGCTCCGCATCGGTCCCCTCGTCGGGTCCGAGGCCCACCACACGGACGTAGCCGCCCAGCGGGATCAGGCTGATCCGGTAGTCGGTACCGCCCCGTTGCACCCCCCACAGCCGTTTCCCGAACCCGATGGAGAAGACGTCCACCTGCGCCCCGACGGCCCGGGCTGCGAGGAAATGGCCCGCCTCGTGCAGCAGCACGAGGACGCCGAGGACGAAGACGAACGCCAGAAGGTTGATCAGCATGCAGCCTCCCTCAATCGGTGAGCGGTCCCCTCACCCGAGGCGCCCCCCCGAGGCCAGCGGCAACACTGCCCCGTCCGGACCGTGGCACGCACGGTCATCCGATCCAGCCCACCAGCAGCAGGTAGCCCAGCACCGGAGGCGCCGCATAGACGAGGCTGTCGGTCCGGTCCAGGAGCCCCCCGTGGCCGGGCAGGAGGCCAGAAGAGTCCTTGACCCCTGTGTCGCGCTTGATCTGGCTCTCCACCAGGTCACCCACCGGCGCCGCCACCGCCAGGATCGCCGCCACCGCCATGGTGTGGATCCATGGCAGCTCCGGGAGGAACCAGGCCTTCAGCACGGCCGCAGCGAGGAACGTCGCCGCCACACCACCGGCAAGCCCCTCCCACGTCTTTTTCGGACTGATCCTGGGAGACATCCGGTGCCGGCCGATGCTCTTCCCGACGTAGTACGCACCGGAATCACCGATCCAAATGACCAGGAGGTACAGGAGGATCAGCCGAACTCCGGCCCCTCCCGGCGCCCACGTCCGCAGCCAGCCGAGGCACGCTCCCGTGGCACCCAGGTACACCACAGCGAACAGCGCCGCGGCGGCGCCCGTCAGCCCACCGGAAGGTCGCTCGGGATGCCCAAGCTGGAGCGTCGGCAGCAGAACGGCCGCTGTCACCAGCGCCACGAGCAGCCCAACTGGGCCCGCCAGCCAGGCTGCCGCCAGGGTCGCCGCGAGCGCGAGCACCGCGGGGGCACGGAGCACGGCCGCGCCGGTTCCACGGGCCATGGTCAGCAGCTCCCATCCAGCCGCGGTCACCGCCGCACCGAGCACCGAGAGAAAGACCCACGGCGGCAGCCAGATGATCGCCGCAAGGAGGAGCGGCGCAAGGACCCCCGCCACCGCCTCACGAGCCGCCATCGCCCCCCCCCGACGGCTCGAACAGCCCGGCCTCCTCGGGAGAGAGACCGCCGAACCGCCGCTCCCGCCCCTGGTAGTCCACGATCGCCCGGAACAGCTCGGCCTTCCCGAAGTCGGGCCACAGCACCGGCGTGAAGTAGATCTCGGTGTAGGCGATCTGCCACAGCAGGAAGTTCGAGATCCGCTGCTCTCCCGAGGTCCGGATCAACAGGTCCGGATCGGGCGTGGCAGCCGTCGCCAGGTGCCCGGCGATCCACGCCTCGTCGATCTGGTCGGGGTGGACCTTCCCGTCCCAGGCCAGCCGGACGGCCTCACGGACCATGTCCGTCACCTCCTGCCGTCCCGAGTAGTTGAGGGCAATCTGGAACACCGTGCCGGTGCACCGGGAGGTCGCCTCCACGGCGCGGCGGAGCGCCTTCTGGACGCTGGGATCCAGCTGATCGATCCGCCCGATCGGCACGAACCGGAGGTTGTTCTCCACGACATGCTCCAGCTCCTTCCGGATGTACTCCTTGAGGAGGTTCATCAGTGTCAGCACTTCGTGACGGGGTCGTTTCCAGTTCTCCGTGGAGAAGGCGTACAGGGTGATCGCCTCCAGACCCAGTCTGGCGGCCGCCTCCACGGTCTCCCGGACCGCGCGGATTCCGGCCCGGTGACCCGCAACTCTCGGCAGGTTTCGAGCCCGTGCCCACCGTCCGTTCCCGTCCATGATGATGGCGACGTGTCGAGGCAGGCGGTCAGGGTCGATCCTGTCGAGGAGCTCCCGCTCCGGAGTCCCCGGCCCGGCGATGGTGTCGAGATCGTCCATCCATCACCCCTGAGCGCCGAAGTCTATCACAGCGCCCCCGCCGGAGGCCGGCCGTAGAAGACCCGTTCCAGCGTCAGCCCCCGGCCCGGCGCCGTCCAGACCGGCTGTCCCGGGACGGGCTCTGCGAGGAACCGCTCCACGTCTCCCGCCGTCCGGCGGCCCCATCCCACCTCCATCAGCGCCCCCACCATCCGGCGCACCTGGTACCGGAGGAACCCGTCCCCCTCCACCACCACGGTCAGCCCACCGGGCCGGAAACGCAGCTCGAACCTGCGGATCGTCCGCACCGTGTCCGCCCGCCCGTGGTCGGGAACCGTGAACGATGCAACGTCGTGGCGGCCTCTGAACAGCGCGGCGACTTCTCCCATGGCCTGGCGGTCGAGGGGGGGCCTCGCCACCACTGAGCGTAGTCCGGCCCAGGGCAGGCGGGGCGCCCTCCAGAGGAACCGGTACACGTACCGCTTGCCCCTGGCATCCCGGAGCGCATGGAACGCCGGTGCGGCGCGTCCCGCCCGCACGACCCGCACTTCAGGGGGCAATGCGCCGTCCATCGCCGCCCTGAGGCCGTGCCCCGGCACGTCGACGGCGAGATCCACGTGCGCCACCTGCCCTGCCGCGTGGACCCCGGAATCGGTTCGCCCGGCACCCGTCACCGTCGCCGTCCCCCCGAACAGGCGCGTCAGCGCCTCCTCCACCGTCCCCTGGACCGTCCGGACGCCGGGCTGCCGCTGCCAGCCCGCGAACGCCGTCCCCAGGTACGCCAGCGTCATCCGGTATCGCGGCACCCGGCCATGGTCGCAGAGTCCCGCCGCCGTGCCAAGCCGGACCACCTCCTGCGGCGAACGGCAGTCAGACCTGGTAACGCTCCATGAAGCCGGTGTGGAGGCGACCCTCGCGGAAGTCCCGGTCATCCAGGATCCGGAGGTGAAGCGCCAAGGAGGTCCGGATCCCCTCGATCTCCAGCGAGGTCAGCGCGCGCCGGCCCCGTGCGATGGCCTCCTCCCGGTCCCGCCCGTGAACGATCAGCTTGGCCACGAGCGAGTCGTAGTACGGCGGGATCGAGTACCCCGCGTACAGGTGGGTGTCAACACGCACCCCCGGACCGCCCGGCAGCGCGAGGAAGGAGACGCGGCCCGGCGAGGGTGCAAACGTCTCGGGATCCTCGGCGTTGATGCGGAACTCGATGGCGTGCCCGTTCGGGACGATCCGTCCCTTGGGGACCGTCATCCGCTGTCCCGCCGCGATCAACAGCTGTTCCTTGACGAGGTCGACGCCGGTCACCATCTCGGTCACCGGGTGCTCCACCTGGATCCGCGTGTTCATCTCCATGAACGAGTACGTCCCGTCCGGTGCGAGGAGGAACTCCACCGTCCCGGCGCTGAGGTACCCGGCCGAACGCGCGGCCGCGACTGCCGCCCGCCCCATCTCCGCCCGCATCTCGGGCGTCAGGGCCGGCGAGGGCGACTCCTCCAGTAACTTCTGATGCCGCCGCTGGATCGAGCACTCGCGCTCGCCGAGGTGGATCACACGGCCGTGGGTGTCGGCCAGGATCTGGAACTCGATGTGCCGTGGCTGTTCCAGGTACTTCTCCAGGTAAATCGCCGGGTCCCCGAACGCCTTCTCGGCCTCGTTCCGCGCCGTGTCGAACGCCCGCTTGAGCTCCCGCTCGTCGTGGGCCAGGCGCATCCCACGGCCCCCGCCGCCTGCCGACGCCTTGAGAATGACCGGGTAGCCGATCTCCGCGGCGAGCTCCAGCGCCTCCCCCCGGTTCTGCAGCGGCTCGAGCGAGCCCGGCAAGACGGGGACGCCGGCTGCCGAGACCTTCTTCCGCGCCTCCGACTTGTTCCCCATCAGGCGAATCGCCGACGGCGGCGGACCGATGAAGGTCAGGCCGCACTCGTGGACGATCTCTGCGAAATGAGCGTTCTCGGCGAGGAACCCGTACCCGGGATGGATCGCGTCGGCGCCGGTGATCTCGGCGGCGGCGATGACCGCCGTGATGTTGAGGTAGGAGTTCTGCGGGTACGGCCCGCCGATGCAGACGGCCTCGTCCGCCTGCCGGACGTGGAGACAGTCGCGGTCGGCCACCGAGTGCACGGCCACCGTCGCGATACCCAGTTCACGGCAGGCGGCGATGATCCGGAGCGCGATCTCGCCCCTGTTGGCGATCAGGACCTTCGAGAACATCTCAGGCGGGCCGGATGGCGAAGAGGCGCTCCCCGAACTCCACCGGCTGGGCGTTCTCGGGGAAAATCTTGACGATGGTCCCGGAAACGTCGGACTCGATCTCGTTCATCAGCTTCATCGCCTCGACGATGCAGAGCACCTGGCCCTTCTCCACGAAGTCGCCGACCTTGACGTACGGGTCGGCGTCGGGGTTCGGCGCCCGGTAGAACGTCCCGACGATCGGGGAGGTGACCGTGTGAAGCCCCTCCTCGTCCTCCACGGCGGCAGCCGGCTCCTGCGACTCGCTTCCGACCGGCTGCGGCACGGCTGGCGCAGGTCCCATGACCGGCGCGACCTGGACCGCGGGATGGACCGCCGGGCCGGGGGCGGCGACGAGCGGCACACCCTCTGGCACGGGGACGCGCCCCTCGATCCGTAACCGGCTCCCACCGTGCTCCAGTTCCACGCTCGCCACCCCGGACGAGCCGACGAGACGGATCAGCTCACAGATCTCTTCGAACTTGAACATCGTGTCGGATCACCTCAGATGAACTCGGAGTGAAGCCGTGCCCCGGCAAGCCTGGACAGGAACCGCGCCTTCCCCTGGAAACCACCGGCCGCGAGCAACACGACGAGGAAGTAACCCGCCGCGATGGTCGTCAGGATGATCGTCAGGAGGTCGGCCTCCACGGTCACCTGGGCGAGCTCGCCGTGATCGAGCTCGCGGGCCGCCCGCTGGATCTCACGCACGACGGTGGAGTACTCGGCCGCCAGCTCCTCGAGCCGGCCGTCGTCGTCCACCGTCACCACCGGGATCCCGTCCGCGTCGATGATCGCGGCGCCCCTGGCGCCGGGACACCGCTGCACCACCTCACGGACGACATCATCGAATACCATGGTCACGACTCTCCGCGGCCAGTCTAACCGCGCGCATCCACCCCTGCAACCGCTCGATCTTCCGCTCAGCGAGCGTCGCCGCGCCCGCGCCCGTCTCGGCGGCACGGATCCGATCGGCAAGCGCGATCGTCTCCTCGGTCTCGCCCTTGAGCGCGACAACCTGCTCGAGCGTGCGCCGGGCCAGCTCCGGATCCCCCTGTTCCAGCGCGAGGCGCGCCAGCGTCACCGTCGGGAGCGGCATGCCCTCTGGAGTTCCAGGCGGCGACGAGGGCGCCGCGCCATCCGGAACGGCCCCAACCTTCACTGCGGATTCGCCCCCCGGCTGGGCCATCTCGTCCCCGTCCGGCGGCAGTCCCAGCGTCTCCGGCCCCACTGGCGGAACCTCGTCTGGCGCCCCCTCCACCGGCCACGGGTCCGGGGCCTCCACCGGCACTGCGGCAGCATTCCCCGCCTCCTGGGCCACTGGCCCGGCGGCCTCGGCAGCCGGTTCCCTGGCCTCCGTCTGCTCGGCCAGGACCAGCGGCTCCTCAGGTTCGAAGGGCGGGGCCTCCCCGGCACCCGGCGGCTCCGGGAGTACCTCCGGCGGTTCGGGCTCCCCGAACGGCCCCCCCGGCTCCGCGACGGGTTCGGGCGCGGTGGAGCTCTCCACCGCGAACACGTCGTCCTCCGTGGCCCAGACCCCCGTGTCACCCATGGGAGCGGACCGGAACGGATCCTCCCCGGAGGTGATCGTGACCACCTCGCGCGGTAACGCCGGACGAGGCATTCCTGCGGCGTTCCCCTCGAAGGCGGCGCCGGAACGAGGCCTTGCCTCCCCGGCCGTTGCGGACGAAACCGCGTCCGGCCCAGCCAGGTTCCGTTCGGCCTCGGCGATCCCCTCACCGGCCTCGGCGTCTCCCGGGGCCAGGGCCAGCGTCAGGCGCCACGCGGAGAGTGCCCGGCGCCAGTCCCCCCGGCGGCTCGCGGCCCGTGCGATCAACCGGGCGGCCTCGGCGTTCTCCGAGTCCACATCGAGGGCCCGGGCGCAGGCCGTCTCGACGGCCCTGAGCTCGCCCCGTTCGAGCTGGACCCCCGCCAGCACGACCCACCCCTCCGCAAGCCGCGGATGCCGGCGGAGACCCTCCTCGAGCACCTGGACGGCCTCGTCCAGCGCGCCGTCGTCGGCGAGAGCCCGGCCCAGCGCCACGAACTGGCGCGAGTCGGGATCCTCGGCGAGCACCCTGCGAAGTCGTTCGACGGTGTCGTTCATGGCACGAAGAAGGCCGCCCGGTCCGGAGACCGGGCGGCCGGACCGGTCGTTACTGGCCGTTGCCCGTGACGTTGACCACGGCCGAGTCCTGGGCCCCGCACGCCCCGCCCACGGCGACGATCTGGATCGCGCCGCCGTACGGTACGGCGTTGGCCGGAGTGAAGGTGACCGTGACCTGGACCTGGCTACCCGGAGAGAGCGTTCCGGTGTCCGGGGAGACCGTGAAGCCGTCGGGCGGCGTCGCATTCCACTGGAAGGACAGGTCCTCGCCCGTGGTCCCATCGTTCCTGATGGTGAACTGCCACGTCGAGCTGCTGCCGACCGTCACGTTTCCGAAATCGTGTGACGTGTCACTGACACCCACCACGACCTCCTGGCAGGCGGTCACCGGCGGCACGAGGCTGAACGCCTGGTCCAGGGTGTCGCTACAGCCCGTGTCCAGGTTCTCCACCGTGACGTCCACCGGGCTCGCTACTTCCTGGCAACCGTTCTTGCCCGCGTTTCCGGTGCACTCGATGACATCGAAGTCGTAGGTCGAAACGTCCGGCACCGTGGTCTGGATCGTGTCCAGGTCGCCCGCGTTGGGGAACGTCGCGATCTGCGGCTGCAGGTCGTCGAACGTCACCCGAACGGCCTCCGTGGTATTTGCGACGGCGAAGTTCCGGCCCGAGACGGTGACCGTGTCGCCCGTCGTCCCCTGGCCCGGTGTCAGGTTGTAGATCCGGAGGTCCTGGCCACCGTAAGTGTACGACCCACCCTCGGCGGTCACGCCGGAGTCGATCTGGGTGACCCGGAACTGCCCGGCCACGTCGGCGCAGGGAACCGGGTCGGCCGCCCCGGTGACGATGACGATCTGGTTGCCAGAGACGGAGACCACCTGGGCCGGGATCGTCCGGGTCGCGCCACTACCGGGGATCCAGTCAACGGTCAGCGGTGCCCGGAACCCCGAGCCGAAGATCGTCACCTGGGTCCCGCCGGTGGGCGGACCCTCGGACGGGGCGTTGGAGGTGATGAACATGCTCTCGCCGTAGGTAAAGGCGCCGGGCAGGGTCGAAGTCAGGCCGCTGTTGACATTGCGGACGGTGACGTCGACGGTCACCGGCGGCGTCAGACCCGTCGGCGTGTAGTCCGGCGAGAGGCAGACGATCTGGTCGTACGCCACCGAGAGGACATCGGCCTCACGGTCACCGAACATCACCTGGGCCGGGAACTCGAACCCCGTTCCGAAGATCGTCACATGGGTCCCGCCCTCCATCGGCCCCGAGGTCGGCGAAACGCCGGTGATCTCGGGCTCGGGGTGATCTGCGGTGAAGACGAAACCGTTCGGGCGCGTCGCCGTCTTCTCGTTGCCGGTCCCCACGCCGCTGCGAACGGTGACGTCGGCGACGTGGTCGCCCTGCACCGGCTCCGCCGAAAGCGGTGGCGTGATCAGGGAAATCTGGGTCCCGTCGGCGGACAGTGCCACCTCCTGGGCCTGCACGGTCCCAAGATCCGTGGTGAAGCTGACCTCGACGGGCGACTGGAAGTTCCGTCCGTAGACGGTCACCTGATCGCCGCCCCGCGCCGTGCCTTGAGCGGGGTAAAGCGAGTAGATCTCGGGCTCACCCGTGGTATGCACGAACCGGAACGCGTCTTGGAGATTGGCCGTGTACGCCAGCCCCGGAATACCGACGACGATCGTCGCCAGGTAGTCCTGCGTCGGATCCGCCCCTGAGAGGGCCGGTGTTCTGACGAGCGCGGAGTGGTGATCCGCCGCAACGGAGACGACCTCCGCTTGGAAGTTGCCGAGTCCTGCCACGGAGAAGATCACCTGCATGTTGGTGGTGAACCCCGTTCCCGCGAGGTTGACGGTCTCGCCGCCGTCCTGGGAACCCTGGCTCGGCACGACGCCGTAGAGCGCCAGGACCTCGTCCGCCGCAAACGAGACGGTGAGCGTCGTCGTGGCCGACTGCGCGCGGACACGAATCGAGTAGTCGCTCGCCGTCGCCGAGTAGAACCGCGCGACGGCCTTGCCACCCGAGGTCGTCGTGGTGACGCTGGTGGAGGAGGTCGAGACGAAGAACCCTCCGCCCTCTCCTGAGAGAACCGACGCCTCGAACGCCACGCCCGTCCCGTCCGGCGCAGCGGCTCCGTTCTTCTGGATCGTGGCGGTCAGCACGACGGTCTCACCGACGATCGGGGTGGCGGGCTGGGCCGTGAACGCCGAAACCGTCCACGTGTCGGTTGGCGGCGTCGGCGCGGCCGGGGCCGTGGGGCTGTCCCCCGAGCACCCCGCCATGAACGCGAGCGCCGCGACGATGACGAAAGGAAGTGCCTTCTTCATGATGCCCTACCCCCTGCTACTGTGCTGCCGCGTAGGAGAAGTTGAAGGAAACCGGGAACGGTCCGCACTTGATGCTCTTGCCGCTCACCGTCCTGCCGTAGATCTCGATCTTCAGGCTCTGCCTGATGTTCGACCGGCCGGTCTCCGGATCCGCCCCGCCGTTCTCGGGGTACAGGTTCGACAACGGCAGCTGGTGGAAATACTCCGCCGGGAAGACGCGGTAGTTGGTCAGGGTCGCGTTGCCACCCGCCGGAACGTAGACGTGCTGATCGATCTGCCACTGGGGCGAGGCCGTCGTACCGCCGTCTTCCCGGACCGGTGTGATCACCCACCGCGAGAGGTTGACGTCCTGGTTGCTCGTCAGGTCGCCGTTTGGTTCCTTCGGGTGGGACGTGATCGTCATGTTGTCGATGACGACGTCGACGGGAATGGCGATGTTGACATCCGGCTGGTACTCGGTGATGTCCGCGGTCAGAAAGACGACGGCCTCGGTCTCGTTCATGGTGCTGTTGCCGCCGCATGACAGGGTGACGGCGAGGGCCACCGAAAGGACGATGATCGGCAGGGCACGTTGCATCACGCTTCCTCCCCTAGTACTTGACGATTCTCGGAGTGATGAAGATCAGCAGCTCGTCGTGCCGCTTGTTGATCTCCTTGCTCCGGAAGAGGGCACCGATGATCGGAATGTCCCCGAGACCGGGAACCTTGTTGTTCGTCGTCTGGTCGTTGACCTGGTAGATGCCGCCGATCACGGTGGTTCCGCCGTCCCGGACGAGCAGCTTGGTCGAGGCGTCCCGGGTCGAGATCGGCGCGTTGGTGGCCTGCTGCACGAGGAACGCCTGGAGTGGCTCGCGCTTCGCGACCTTGAGGTCGAGCATGACAGTCCCCTCCGCCGTGATCTGCGGTGTGACGTCCAGGCTCAGCGTGGCGTCCACGTACTGCACCGTGACGGTGTTGTTGGCCACCGTCTGCACCGGCAGCTGCAGGCCCGACCGGATTGTCGCCTTCTGCATGTTCTGAGCCAGGACCGTCGGCGAGGAGACGATCCGGACGAGTCCGTCGTTCTCGGCCGCCGTCAGCATGAAGTCCAGGTTGAAGGTGTTGAGGATGTCGCCGAACGAGAACCCGATCAGGCCGCCGCCACCGGCCCGCGTCCCGGGCTGGTACGGGAGCCCCAGGCTGACGCCACCATCGACGTTGACGCTGTTCGGGAAGTTCAGGCCCGTGTCGTTGCCGTGCGCGGCGTCCATGACCCCCGAGAACCCCCAGTTGATCCCGAGCTTGTGGGAGAAGTTCCGGGTCGTCTCGACGATCCGGGCCTCGATCATCACCTGAGGAACCGGCTTGTCCAGCTGGGCGATCAGCTTGAGAATCCCGTCCACACGATCGACGGTGTCCCGGATGATCAGGGTGTTCGTGCCCTTGTCGACGATCACCGAACCTCGCTGGGACAGGAGGAACCCGTCCTTCGTGATGATGGAGGCGGCCTCGTTGGCCCTGGCGTAGGAGAGCGGCTTGACAACGGTCCGGAGCGGCTTCGTCATCTCCTGCTGCTCGTAGAGGTTCGCCTGGGCCGCCTTCTCCGCGGCCAGTTTCGAGATCGGGGCGACCCGGAGCACGTTGTTCTCGAGCACGTAGTCCAGCCCGTTGATCTTGAGGATGAGGTCGAGAGCCTGGTCCCACGGCACGTCGTGAAGCTCCACCGTCACCGACCCGCTCACACCGGGATCGACGACGATGTTGAGGCCCGTCAACTCGGAGAACGTCCGGAGAACGTCGGTGATGTCGGCGTCCTTGAGGCGCAGCGAGATCGGCTCGCCCGTGTAGTGTTTCTCCTCGGTCTGGACCTCCTTCGTCTGGTACTGCTCTGGGGTGGGCAGATCGAGCTCCTGTGCCCCGACCGCCCTCTCAACGAGCTGCGACTCGTCCGCGGTGAACGGATCGCTGGAGACGGCCGACCGGTCCGTTCGGGCCGGCTCCGCCTGTGCGGAGGGCACGGCGGAGGGCACTGGCGAAGGCGTATCGGCGCGCAGGCGGGCGCCCCCCTGGAGAGGTCCCTGGTCCACGGAACGGGACCGCGAGATCTCGATGGTCCCCGCCGGCAGCGCATCGATCCGCGCCGGGGCCGTCGACACGGCGTGGTCCGCACGCCGCGAGGTGGCCGAAGCCGGCCGCGGAGCGTGCCGCGCCGGGGCCGTCGCCGGGACGGCCTGCACCGGGACACCGTTCCCTCCGATCGTCACCACCGCGCCGTCCACCGTGGGCCTCACGGTGTACTCCACCGGCCGGTCGAGATCGACCACGAGGCGGGTCACCGGGTCGGGAACCGCCCGGTGCTGTGCCACACGAACCCTGCGGACAACACCGTCGGCAACGGGGATCACGTGACGGTTCACCCGGCAGACCACCCCTCGCAGATCGACGACGATCCGCTCGGGGTCCGGCAGCCGGAAGGTATGGAGATCGAGCGCCCCATCGCCCTCGAGCCGGATCGTCAGCCCACCGGATCCAGCCTCGGGAACGACATCCAGGAGGTTCTTCCCGGACACCGCCCCGGAGGAGACGGGCTGCGGGGCGACGGGCTCCACGGAGACGGTGGCCGTAACCGGCTCGGTGACGCCGGCAGCCGGAGTCTCCGCCTTCGGATCGGTGAAGACGAGATCGAACCCATCGTCGCGATCCTCGAGCGTCATCGCCATCGGCCGGCCAAGGGTCACGGTCAGCCGTGTGAGCTTCTTCCCGAACTCCTCGACCTCGGCGGCCTCGGCGCGCTCGATCCCCAGCTCCGGAGCGCTGACCGCTGGAACCGGGGCCCAGGCGCCTTCCGGCATCTCCACCAGCCACACACCGGGCCGGGGACTGTAGGCGACGGTCTCCAGGCGGGCCGATGCCCGAACGTGAAGCACGGGCCCCGAGTCTCCGGACCCAGCGGTGATCGCAGTGAGCACCGGGACCCCATCGCCGGACACCGCGAACGCACTCGCGGCACCGAGCGCCAAACAGGCTGCTGCCACCAGGACGAGGACGCGGGCATGTCTGACCATCATTTCATCCCCCACTCGTTGACTACTTCTGTCCAATCTCACGCACAACCTCAGTGTACGGCTTCAAGGCCTTCGGATCACTGACCTGCTGCTTGAAGACGATCTTGTCCGGAAGGATCTTCTCAACCTCGCCGTTGTAGAGCTTCGTGCCGGGCTTCAGTGTGTAGCTGAGATTGTCCCGGCTGTTCTGGGCGAAGGCGATGATGCCGTCCGGCGTCTCGATGACCCCTTCGACCCGAAGCTCCTCGATCATGGTTCCAGGAAGGCCAGGCGGCCTGCTGGTGGACCCGGCCCCCTCCTGGACCCCATCGCGGAGCGAGCGGAACGGATCCCGGCGGCCGGCCGGGTCGTAGAAGAAGATCTCGCCCTGCATGACCCGCTCTTCGCCGCGGAGGATCCTGTCGATCTGCGAGACGTCGATGCTCTGGCCCTCCTCGCCCGCGGCGGCCGCCGCCTCGTTCTTCGCCCCCGCACTGTCCTCCTGGGCGCGGAGAGGCCCTGCGGCCACAAGGACGATCGCTGCGGCGATGACGGTCACCGGACCGATCCGGTTCATTGTGCACCTCCCGCGGTACTCTCTTCTTCCTTGTAGACGAAGGTCCGCATCGTGAACGTGGCCTGAATCGTGTAGTTGTCCCGCTTCCCCTTGAACGGCGAGATCGTCAGGTCGTCCACGTTGATGATCCTGGAGAACCGGCTCAGCCGGTCGAACAGGAGCCCGAGCTCGTGGTACGTCCCCCGCAGACTGACCTGGATCGGCCACTCCCAGTAGAAGTCCTTGTCGGCAAACTCACCAGGCCGGAAACGGATCAGCTGGAAGCGGCCCCGCTCAGTCAGCTGCTTGAGCTTCTTGATCAAGTCATCGGTCTCCCGCTTGGTCGGAAGGATCCGGCGGAGGCGGTCCAGCTCGATCTCGAGGTTCTGGATCTCCTCCTCGAGCTTTGGCAGGTTCTTCTTCGCGGTCCGCCCCTTCTCGACCTCGCGCTGCAGCTTCTCGATCGACTCCTCGGTCCGTCCGATCTGCTCCCGGAGATCCTTGAAATAGTAGTGATTGACCGCGAACAGGAGCGCGAGGCCGATTCCGAGCCCGACCGCAAGGGCCACGTACCAGGGCTTCTCGTTGAGATCCAACGCCATGGCTCAGCTCCTTCCCCCGGCCCCACCACGGGCATCTTCACCCTCCCCCCCCTCGACGGTCGGGGTGAAGTGGAAGATACAGGTGAGACTGAATCTGTAGCCGCCCTTTCCGTCCCTGCTCAGATCCTTCAGGACCGGCTCGGAGAAGAAGGGCGACTGGTCCAGATTCGTGATGTAGTTCGCCACGGCGTTCTCGTCCATGGCAACGCCGTTCAGCTCCACGACGGAACCTTTCAACGTCATCTTCGTCAGCCACACGAGATCCGGGAGAGCCTTCGAGACCTCATCCATCACCCGCACCGGTCCGTGCTGCTTCTCCTTGAGATCGTTGATGATGTCGATCCGCTCCTTGAGCGTCGCCCGCTTCTTCTCCAGCTCCTCGACCTTGTCGATGTACTGCTGAAGCTGGTCCCGCTCCCGCCTCAGGCTGGACTCCTGGGCGCGGAGCCTGTCGAGCTTGCTGCTCAGCTGCCACCACATGACGCCGACGACGATCATCGAGAGCAGGAGCGCACCAAGGAGGATGATGTCACCCTGGCGGGCTCCCAGCGAGATCTCCGGGCGCTTCTTCTTCGTCGCAGCCTGTGCGGTCGGTTCGCCGATCAGGTTGATCTTGATCATCGATCACTCCCCGACGGTTCTCATGGCCAGGCCAACCGCGATCGCCATGGACGGCGCGTGACGGTTGATCCACTCGGGATCGAACTCCGACTCGTCGTACCGGATGTTCCGGAACGGGTTCATCACCTCCACCGGAACCTGGAACCGTTCTTTCAGGATCTCATCGAGTCCCAGGAGCTGACTCCCGCCCCCCGCAAGCACGAGCCGGTCGAGACTGTCCACGGAGGACGTGGCGACGAAGAAATCGATCGTCTTCTGGAGCTCGGCCGCAAGATCCTCGGAGACGCTGTTGACCACCCCGAGCACCTGCTGGATCGACCGTTCTCCGACCCGCTCACCCCGCTTCAGCCGCTCCGCCTCCTCACGCGGCAGGTTGAGCTCCCGCTGAATCGCCTCCGTGAACTGGTTGCCACCGAAGGAAACATCCCGCCAGAAGACCGACTGCCCCTCGTGGAGCACGTTGATGTTCATCACGGACGCCCCGATGTTGACCAGGGCGATGGCCTCGGGACCGAGCTCGTAGTTGAGCTCGTAGGCGTTCTGCAGCGCGAAGACGTCCACGTCGACCAGCGCGGGCTGCTTCCCGGCCTGAATCAACACCGAGGTGTAGTCGGCGATCTTTTCCTTCTTGACCGCCACGAGGAGGACGTCCATGGTCTCGCCCTGGCCCTCCTCCAGCACCACGTAATCGAGGTTGACCTCGTTGATGTCGAACGGGATGTACTGCTCCGCCTCCCACTGGATCGATTCCGCGAGCTCGGCCTCGCTCATGGAGGGCAGCGGAATCTTCTTGAGGATCACCGAATGCCCGGAAAGCGAGGTCCCGAAGTTCGGGTTCTTGATCCCGTTGTCGGCGATCAGCCGGGAGAGCGACTCGACCACCAGGGAGGAGTCCATGATGGCGCCGTCCACGATCGCCTCGGAGGACAGCTCCGCGATCGCCGCGTTCGCCAGCTGGAACTCGCCGTTCTTCAGGGGTTTCAGCTCGACGACCTTGATTGCCGAGGAGCCGATGTCGCAACCAACGATTTGTTTCTTGCGTTTCCCAAACACGGCTCGCACCTTAGCCCATGGATTTGAGAAGCTTTTCCATATCTCCTCTGAAATCAGGCTAGCAAAGGGCCGGACGACATGTCAAGAATATCGAGAGCCATTGTGAGCCCCGCCACACTTGCCAAAGCGGACGTTCCGTGGTATCACGGTGCGCCCCATCGGGGGAGTCGTGAGGAGGAACGAGACATGGCGCAGCGATGCGAGATCTGCGGCAAGGGGCCGATGACCGGGAACACGATCAGTCACGCCCACAACCTCAACAAGCGCCGGTGGCTGCCGAACCTGAAGAAGGTCCGGGCGATGGTGGACGGCCGTCCCCGCACGATCAAGGTCTGCACCCGGTGTCTCCGGTCGGGGAAGGTCGTCAAGGCTCCACGCCTGTAACGAGCCCCTGCCGGCCGACTTCCAGTACATCGTCCATCGTCCGAAGGCGCTCGAGGATACGTTCGAGGTGTGCCGCGCCGCGGACCTCGACGGTCAGCGACGCCGTGCCCCGCTGTTCCGGACCCTCCGCCCGGAGCTGGCAGCCGACGATGTTCCCCCGCTCCTCCGCGATCGCCTGGGAGACGTCGGCCAGAAACCCCGGCCTGTCGGTGAAGACGAGCTGGATCGTCACCCGTGACGGCGCCACGTCGGCACCGTCCGCCCAGCGGACCTCGATCTCACGCTCCGGGTTGTAGAGGAGCTTTCGGACGTTCGGGCACCACCGGCTGTGCACGGTCACGCCGCGGCCGCGGGTGACGTACCCGACGATCTCCTCCCCCGGAACCGGGTTGCAGCACCGTGCCAGATGGACGAGGAAGTCCGAGCTTCCCGTGACCTCCAACACTCCGCTCGAACCCGTGTTGCCGGCGGCGCTCCGTGACGGGACCGGGAGCTCCGCCTCGCCATCGTCCCTCGGGAACAGCTCCAGGGCCACGGCCTCCGCGTCCAGGTGACCGAACCCGATGGCGGCAAACATCTCGTCCGCCCCCGCGTGACCGTGCGCCGATGCAGCCTCGGCGAGCCGCTCCGCCGGAACCCCCTTGAGTGCGAGCTGCCGTTTCCGGAGCTCCTTTTCCAGCAGGCGCCGCCCGATCTCCAGTGCGTGCTCCTTCTCCTCCCGCTTGAGCCAGGCGCGAATCTTGTTCCGGGCCCGGCTCGTCTCCACCATCGTCAGCCAGTCACGCCGCGGGTGCTGCTGCTGGGAGGTGACGATCTCCACCACGTCGCCGTTGCTCAGCCGCGTCCTGAGCGGAATCCACTTGCCGTTGATCCGCGCCCCCGTGCAGTGGTGCCCGACCTCCGTATGGACACGGTAGGCGAAGTCGAGGACCGTGGCACCGCGGGGGAAGGAGAAGACATCGCCCCGCGGTGTAAAGCAGTACACCTCGTCCGGGTAGAGATCGACCTTCAGGGAGTCGAGGAACTCCCTCGGGGAGGTCCCCTCCGTGGTGTCGAGCAGGCTCCTCAGCCAGGCGATCCTCGTGTCGTTCGCCTGATGTTCGGATCCCACCTCCTTGTACGACCAGTGCGCGGCGATCCCGTGCTCCGCCAGCTCGTGCATCTTCCACGTCCGGATCTGGATCTCGAACGGGTGCCCCTCGGGTCCGAGCACGGTGGTGTGGAGCGACTGGTAGGCGTTGGGCTTGGGAATCGCGATGTAGTCCTTGATCCGTCCCGGAACCGGCGGCCACTCCTGATGCACGAGCCCCAGCACGGCGTAGCACTCGGACACGCTCCGCACGATGATCCGGAACGCCAGGAAGTCGAACACGTTGGCCACGGAGATCCCCTGCCGCCGGAGCTTCTGCCAGATCGAGTAGAGGTGCTTGACCCTTCCCTGGATCGTCCCCTCGATCCCCGCCTTCTTCAGCAGATCCCGGATGACCTCCTCGAGATCCGAGTACCACCGCTCCACGACCTCGGACCGCTCCTGGAGCTCCTTCCGGAGGCGTTCGTACTCCTTCGGGTGGAGGTAGCGGAAACAGAGATCCTCGAGCTCCCGCTTGATCGACCCGATCCCGAGCCGGTTCGCAATCGGCGCGTAGATGTCCAGCGTCTCCTGCGCGATCGCCTTCTGACGATCCGGCTTCATGTACTCCAGCGTTCGCATGTTGTGGGTCCGGTCGGCCAGCTTGACCAGGATCACGCGGACGTCGCTCATCGAGGCGAGCAGCAGGCGCCTGAAGTTCTCCGCGATGGTCGCCTCGCGCGAGGTGAACGTCGACTCGTACCCCGACATCTTGGTCAGCGCCACCACGGCCCGTGTGACCTCCGGTCCGAACTCGGCCTCCATCTCCGCCTCGGTGGTCTCCGTATCCTCGAGGATGTCGTGCAGGAGGCCGACGGCCACGGCCAGCTCGTCGAGCTCGAGATCCGCCAGGATCCACGCCACCATCAGCGGGTGGGTCAGGTACGGCTCCCCCGACCGGCGGACCTGCCCCTCGTGGCGCTTCGCAGCGAAGACGTAGGCGTGGCGCAACAACGCCTCGTCCACGTCTGGAAGGTACTCCTCCATCCGGTCGATGATGTCTTCGAAGCGGACCCTCGCCGGCGCCTTCATCCTTCAATCGTACACTGGCGCCGAACGGCACGAGCGGCTGGAGGGCGATTCCCCGCGGCGGTCGACACGCGAGCACTCCTCCGAAGAAAACCGCGTGGTCCCGACCCTCTCGTGTGCCGATCCCCGGTCCCCCGCCACGGCCGCGGTCGCGATTGAGGCCGGCGGTCCCACGAAAAAGCGGGAGGCCGAAGCCCCCCGCACGGTGTTTCCGTTCCCGTCCGGCTCAGGTCGCCGGCAGCAGCTTGACCTTTTCCAGCTTGCCGCCACCCTCCGCCTTGCCCGGGAGGAAGGCACGGCGGTAGTCGCGGTTCATCCGGGCGATGGCCGAGATGGAGATCTCCTTGGGGCACACGGCCTCGCACGACGTGAAGTTCGTGCAGGCGCCGAACGGCTCCTTCTCCATCGCCTCGACCATGGCCTTGACGCGGCGATCCGCCTCGACCTTCCCCTGGGGCAGCATCCCGAGGTGGGCGATCTTGGCGCTCATGAACAGCATCGCCGCACCGTTTGGACACGCTGCGACGCAGGCGCCGCACCCGATGCACTCCGCGTAGTCCATGGCGAGCTCGGCATCTTCCTTGGGCACGAGGATCGTCGCGGCATCGGGCGGCGCTCCAGTATGGATGGAGATGAACCCGCCGGCCTGGATGATCCGGTCGAACGCGCTCCGGTCAACCACCAGGTCCTTGAGGACCGGAAACGCAGCCGACCGCCACGGTTCCAGTGTCAGCTCCTCGCCATCCTTGAAGTGACGCATGTGGAGCTGGCAGGTGGTGGTGCCCTTGCGCCCGCCGTGTGGCAGGCCGTTGATGACGATTCCGCACATGCCGCAGACACCCTCGCGGCAGTCGTGCTCGAACGCCACGGGATCCTCGCCGTTCTCGATCAGCTGCTGGTTCAGCACGTCCAGCATCTCGAGGAACGACATGTGCTCGTTGACGTCGTCCAGCTTGTAGGTCTCGAAACGCCCCTTGGCGTCGGGGCCGCTCTGGCGCCAGATGTGGAGTGTCAACCTCATTTGTAGCTCCTCTGCGTCGGTGTCACCGCCTCGAAGACCAGGGGCTCGACGTGCCGGATCGGTTCCTTGCCGTCCCCGGCGTACTCCCACACGGCCACGTGCTGGAAGTGCTCGTCGTCACGCAGGGCCTCGCCCTCCTCGGTCTGGTACTCCTCGCGGAAATGCCCGCCGGCCGACTCCTCGCGGGCCAATGCATCGCGGGCGATGAGCTCCCCGAGCTCCAGGAAGTCGGCCACCCGGGCCGCCTTCTCCAGCTCCTGGTTGAGCTCCTCATTCCGGCCCGGGACCCGGACGTCGTTCCAGAACTCCTCCCGGAGCGCCTGGATCCGCTGAATCGCCTCGGTGAGCCCCTGGGCGTTCCGGGACATGCCGACCTTGTCCCACATGACCTTCCCGAGCTCACGGTGGAAGTGGTCGACCGTCTTCGTACCGTCCACGGCGAGGAGCTTCCGGAGCCGCTCGTCCACGTCGGCGAGGACGTTCTTGAACTCCGTGGCGTCCGTCGAAACCTTCTGGAGCCGCTCGCTGGCCAGGTAGTCCCCAATCGTGATCGGGATGATGAAGTACCCGTCGGCCAGCCCCTGCATCAGCGCACTGGCGCCGAGCCGGTTCGCCCCGTGGTCGGAGAAGTTGGCCTCGCCCAGGACGAACAGACCAGGAATGGTGCTCATCAGGTGGTAGTCGACCCAGAGCCCTCCCATGGTGTAGTGGGGCGCCGGGTAGATCCGCATCGGGACCTCGTAGGCGTTCTCACCCGTGATCCGCTCGTACATGTCGAACAGGTTCCCGTACCGCTGCCGGATCACCTCGACACCGAGCCGCTCGATGGCGTCCTTGAAATCGAGGTAGACACCGCGGCCGTTTGGTCCGACGCCATACCCGAGGTCGCACCAGTACTTGGCGTTCCGCGATGCCACGTCACGCGGTACCATGTTGCCGTAGGATGGGTACTTCTCCTCGAGGTAGTAGTTGCGCTCCTCCTCGGGGATCTCGTTGGGCGGACGGGTATCGCCCTTCTTGCGGGGCACCCAGACCCGCCCGTCGTTCCGGAGCGACTCCGACATCAGGGTCAGTTTGGACTGGTAGTCGCCGGACTGGGGGATGCAGGTCGGGTGAATCTGCATGTAGCACGGGTTGGCGAACCCGGCACCGCGCCGGTGCGCGCGCCAGATCGCCGTGGTGTTGCACCCCTTGGCGTTGGTCGACAGGTAGAACACGTTGGCGTATCCACCCGTCGCGAGGATCACGGCGTCCGCGGCGTACGCCTCGAGCTCCCCCGTCAGCATGTCCCGGACGACGATCCCCCGGGCCTTGCCGTCGACGATCACGATGTCCTGGACGTCTGCTCGGGGGTGCATCTCCACGTTGCCGAGACCGACCTGGCGGCTCAGCGCCGAGTAGGCTCCGAGCAGGAGCTGCTGCCCCGTAGCGCCCCGGGCGTAGAACGTCCGCGACACGAGGGCGCCGCCGAACGTCCGGTTGGCCAGGTAGCCCGCATAGTCGCGGGCGAACGGTACGCCCTGGGCCACACACTGGTCGATGATGTTCGAGGACAGCTCCGCCAGACGGTAGGTGTTGGCCTCACGGCCCCGGAAGTCACCGCCCTTGATCGTGTCGTAGAACAGGCGCCAGACCGTGTCTCCGTCGTACGGGTAGTTCTTGGTGGCGTTGATCCCGCCCTGGGCCGCGATGGAGTGGGCGCGCCGGGCGCTGTCCTGGTAGCAGAACGCCTTGACCTTGTAACCCAGCTCGGCGAGGGTCGCCGCCGCGGACGCACCAGCGAGGCCGGTACCCACGACGATGATGGAGTGCTTGCGCTTGTTGGCCGGACTGAGCAGCTTGACGTGGTCGCGGAAGTTCGTCCACTTCTGCTGGAGCGGACCGGATGGAATGCGTGCGTCGAGTTTCATCGCCTCTCCCTCCCCCTACCTGACCAGTCCGGCCAGGATGGAGACCGGAATGGAGATGTTCGCCGCCGCCACCCCGATGCCGATCACGGCCGAGGCGACCCGGCGGCACCGGTCGAACCGCGGATGGGTCCAGCCCAGCGTCTGGGTCAGGCTCCACAGGCCGTGGTAGAGGTGGAACCCCAGCCCGATGTTGGCGACGATGTAGACCACGGCGATGGGCCAGAGCCGGAAGCTGTTGATGAGGTTCTGATAGACGTGCCCTTCGACGAAGAGGTCGGGGTACAGCGCGCCGTAGGTCAGGTGCAACAGGTGGTACAGGACGAACAGCAGGATGATGGGACCGGTCCAGATCATGGTCCTGGCCGCCATGTCCGTCGCGAGGTTGACGCGCACCTTGTACCTGATCGGACGGGCGCGGCGGCTCTGGAGCCAGACCTGCACCGCCGCCACGATGTGGACCAGGAAGCTGAAGGTGACGGCGATCCGGACCAGCCAGAGGATCTCCGGCACACTGTGCAGGAACTTCGCGTACCGGTCGAGCTCCTCCTGGCCGATGAAGATCTGGAGGTTGCCCGCCATGTGGAACAGCACGAAGAAGAAGAGGATCATGCCGGTGACGGCCATGAGGATCTTCTTCCCCACGCTCGAGCTGTAGAAGCCTGGTGATTCGTTCATCGTGGTTCGATCCACCTCCTCCCGAGGATTTCGACGGCCCCGGAGCCGTCGCCGGGTCGATCGGCCCGGTGAAGGGCCCGAGAGACGGCGGGAAGGCCCCGGCCCCTCCCCGCCGGCGGAATCGTCACTTCAGGTCGTCCGGAAACTTCTCGAACAGGCTCCTGACGGCGTCCGCGCTCTTGTACAGGGCCGCCTTCTCCTCCTCGGTCAGCTCGATCTCGATGATCTTCTCGATCCCCTTGCGGCCGAGCTGCACCGGCACGCCCATGTAGATCCCGTCGAGGCCGTACTCGCCCTCGAGGTACGCGGCGCACGGCAGGATCTTGTGCTTGTCGCGGAGGATGGCGTCGGCCATCTGCGCGGCCGCGATGCCCGGGGCGTAGTACGCCGACCCGGTCTTGAGCAGCGAGACGATCTCGCCGCCGCCCTTGCGTGTGCGCTCGACGATGGCGTCGATCCGGTCCTGCGGCAGCAGATGGGTGATGGGGATCCCCGCCACGGTGGAGTAGCGCGGCAGCGGCACCATGGAGTCGCCGTGGCCCCCCAGCACGAAGGCGTGGGTGTTCTCGATGGAGACGCCGAGCTCCATGGCGATGAACGCCCGCATCCGCGCGGAATCGAGGATGCCCGCCATGCCCATGACGCGCTCCTTCGGGAACCCGGAGACACGGCGAGCCACCTCGACCATGGCGTCCAGCGGGTTGGAGATCACGATGATGATGGCATCGGGGGACAGCCTCACCGCCCGGCCGATGCACTCCTTGACGATGGCCAGGTTCTTGTAGAGGAGGTCGTCCCGGCTCATGCCCGGCTTCCGGGGAAGGCCGGCGGTCATGACGATGATGTCGGACCCCGCCGTGTCGGCGTAGTCGTTCGTGCCCTGGATGTTGGCATCGAACGGGAAGATGGGCGACGCCTCGAACATGTCCAGCGCCTTGCCCTGGGGCATCCCCTCGACGATGTCGATCAGCACGACGTCCCCGAGCTCCAGTCTCGCGATGTTGAATGCGGCCGTCTCCCCGACGTGCCCTGCCCCGATGACCGTGATCTTGTTTCGCATCGCAACCTCCTTCGGTCGTCCCCCCCTCCGGGGTGGATGGTTGTTCCCGGTCGGCCCCGGACCCCGCGGTTCAGGCGCCGATCAGCTGTTTCAGACGCTCCTTCGAGCTCTTCTCCACCGTCTCGTGCAGCGACCGTCCGTGCGAGTCCATGGTCACCATGACGGGGAACCGCTCCACGTGGATCACCCACAGCGCCTCGGGCACGCCGAACTCCTCGAGCATGAAGACCCGCTCCACGCGCTTCACCGAGCGGGCGAGCACCTGGGCGGCGCCGCCCACGGCGTGGAGGTACACCGCTCCGCACCGGCCGAGCCCCTCGAGGGTCTTCGGCCCCATGCCGCCCTTGCCGATGACACCCCTGAGACCGTACCTGCAGATGACGTCCGCCTGGTACGGCTCCTCGCGGATCGACGTCGTCGGACCGGCCGCCACGAACGACCAGCTCCCGTCGTCGTGCTGCCGCACCACCGGACCGCAGTGGTAGATGATCGTGTTCTCGAGGTACGGCGCCACCTCCTCGCGGAACGACTCGATCAGCCACTTGTGGGCCGCGTCCCGGCCCGTGATCATCCGGCCCGAGAGCTCCACGTAGTCGCCGACCTCGAGCTTGCGGATCGCCGCCTCGTCCACGGGAAGGTTCAGCTCAGCCATTTCACGTCCCCTCCTTCCCCGATCCGGACCGCCGCCCGGCGGTCGGCCCAGCACATGTAGCTGATGGTCACGAAGTAGCAGGCGGGGAGCCGGTCCAGGTGGCCGATCTTCACGCCCAGGAGCGTCGTCCCGCCGCCAAACCCCATGGGACCGATCCCCAGCTCGTTGGCCTCGCGGAGGATCCGCGCCTCGAGCTCGGCGAGCTCGGGCACCGGATTCGTGTCGGGAATCGGCCGGAGCAGCTGGCGCTTCGACTCCTCGAACCCGGACACGCGGTCCCCGCCGATACAGATCCCGAGGATCCCCGGCGCGCACCCCTTGCCCTGGGCCCTGAACACCGCATCCAGGACGACCCGGCGGACTCCCTCGAGGTCGCGCCCCGCCTTGAGGCCCGGATCCGGCAGCTTGTACTGCGCACCGACGTTCTCGCTGCCGCCGCCCTTGAGGATCATCCGGACCTCGACCGTGGGCTCGTCCCACTCCTCGAAGTGGAGGAACGGGATCCCCCGCCCCGTCCCCACGCCGGTGTTCTTCCCGGTCAGGGTCTCCACTGCGTTGGGTCGGAGGTACTGCTTCGCCGTGGCCTGGCGCACCGCCTCGGTGAACGCCTCTCCCAGCATCCGGGTGCTGACCCCCACCGGGTGGTGGATCCACACCACCGGCGTGCCCGTGTCCTGGCAGATCGGGAGGGAGACCTCCCGGGCGATCCGCACGTTCTCGAGGATCGTGTTCAGCGCCCTCTCCGCCAGGCTCTCGGTGGCCTCGCGCCGCCGCCCCTCCTCCAGGGCGTCCACGACGTCCTGGGGCAGCTGTGTCGAGGCGCGGCGGATGAGCTCGACGAACGTCTCGATCAGGCGATCTCTCTCCAGCATTCGCCCCTCCGTTTCCAGGCCGGGGTCACGGCCCTTGTGATTATATGCACAACCCCCCGGAGAATGCCAGCGGGCAGCGCCCCCCCGGACGAGGGAAACGCGGCTCGCACCGGGACGGACCCATCGCAGGACCAATGCCGACGCCGACCGTCTGAAGTAGGGACAGTGTTTATCTCATTATACACCCCACTCTCCACCCCCACCACCCAAAATCCTCTCCCTTCGTACCCGATCCCCTCCCTCCACCCACCAGCCCCCCTCCCAGCCCCGTCTCCAGACACACCTCTCCCGCAAGACCGTCCCGCCCCCACCTTGT